>WLWD01000624.1_pt1 | contig 274490 bp, 157 predicted proteins | sample 6712731 | NCBI WGS metagenome assembly WLWD01 (sample SAMN12718690, study PRJNA576275) | sponge metagenome | isolation source: marine sponge | host: Mycale hentscheli | place: New Zealand: South Island, Marlborough, Capsize Point | collected 2014-11-01
TAACAATAATAATAATAGTTATAAAAATAATAATAATAATTATTGTTATAATAATAATAATTATTATAATAATATTATTATTAGCCTTATTATTACACTGCTGAAAGATGTTCTCTCGAAACAAGCTACTCCACTCCTGAAGGAGACTCAGATTCTTTTCATTTAATGCTACTGCAAATTTCCCTGACTAATGTGAACATTCTATCGACCGTGTACAGCTTCTTTCCATCTGGTCTCATTGGAGATGCAAACTGCAGTCAAATAATGCTTTAGAACTGCATGCAAATGGGATTCCCTCCTTTTTCAGTCAGCTCTGACAATACATGCTAATGACGGAACTCGAAGGTTTTGCTTAATGGTGTAGACTAACTAGCTTTGATGAAAAATGGAATGGAGCAAAAAAGGTGAAGAAGGAGCAACTTCAACATCACCACAGACTCTCAAGCCATTGTGATTGAATGCTTGTAGTCAAAACTCACTCAGAAGTAAAATACATAGAGAGAAAATCACTAAATACTAATTATGGGAGGACAGCTTAAGGTGACTCCTCTAGTCTTTCATCAATATATTCCTTATTACTTGTGAGATGATGGCAGCATTGCCAGGATATCCTTCAATGGGATGAAAGGGACTAGCCCTAATGCGTGAGATCATGCAACAACAACATGTGTGCATCCTCACTCATATCCTGGTACATGATTGATATCATCAAGTGCAAAGTTTGTGACACTCTCTTTCCCCTCCTTCTAGTCACTTGTTTCTCCAAGTATATCTTACAACTTCAGATTAAGTTGTGTGGTGTCAGATACTGGACTCAATAGTCTCACTCTGTCAGACATTATTAGCTTACAACTTGATCATTCTTTACCAAATAAGCAGACACCAGTCATACCAATAGTTTTGTATTCTTAAATATTTACCAAGTACAGGCTTTGATATACCTCAACAAGTGTTAATTACTTTAGAAGTACTCAAGTGTTATTTTAAGTTATTATCAACCAACCAATCAATCAATCAATCAATCAATCAGTCAATCAATCAATCAATCAATCAATCGATCAATTTCTTAATTGCTATTGTAGAAACAAACAAAAAAAGATTAAAAAAATTATTAATAATCCCGTTGCTATATTGTTACTAGGTGCACTAACTTGGTAAGTGTGCTGCACTATTTTTTGCCTTTAGGTATATGAACTGTGCATACTAACCACCCTTGGGGTATTGCTATTTTTGAGTTTTAGTTTAATAGAATAGGTGGAGCAGGTTATGCAGGGTCTACTACTCTCTCATATCCTACCTATATGGGACCAGCCCTATCATATAACTCTCCTGCTGCCACTCTCATACAGCAGGAATTTACCTTAGCTAGCTGCTTTACTGCTTACTGCAGAGCAGCCCAAGGTAGAGTTAGATCTGGAGATAACAGCTGGCAGCTACAATGCTAAAGTAATTGAATTTTAATTGAATTTTAATTTTGGGCCGGAAACACAGAAGAATTCGCTTGACACCAAAAATGCTGATAAACAAAGTTGCTAGTGGAAACTGGGCAGGCATGGGTAAACGGGATCTAAAATAGTTAGAGCATGTGCTTAGGTACTGATGGATTTAGTGCACAAAACCCTTGGGCCTATGGGCCTTGGGCTTCAGTGCACTAAATGCACCAGTACCCAAGCGCTTATGCTCTAACTATTACGTATAAATACTAAAACACTGTACCCTACAATTTAATCTTTGGTTATTCAAACTGTGGCATATGTCTAGACTTCACTGGGATGGCTAAAATGCTATAGCAAAGCTTTGCCTGCCTCAGTGATCCTGACATAATACTTAATTGAAGCTTCAGACATACTAATAATGTCTCTCCATATATCTATAGTCCTAACACTTAGTTAATTAAACTCATCCTGTAAAAAAGAATGTGATTCACAGTGACTTAAATGATCCTGGAATATTTTAATAGGAGTGTAGTAAAATTGTGCTTTTTTATTTATGTTTTGACATTTGGTAAAGGATCATCCAGCAGTATGAATCCCTGCTGTCCTTGATGGGGTGTTAATCCCATACAAATACTTGGTGGTTACATAACTGAGTCAGTGGTGTAGAATTTCAAATTGATTCTCCTTCTATTAGCTAGTGAGGAATTTCCTTATTTATTGTTGGTCGGTTGGTTCTTCTGCTATAGCACATCACTGTCCAGGACAAAATAATGGGTGGGAGTAGAAGATTTGGCTAATAAACCAGTTGAAAGGACAGCTTTGAATTATTACTTTTTCACAATAGCAATTTTTCTCAATTTACATCAATCAGCTGCATTTATAGATGCATGAAATTTTTACTAAATTGGTGAATAGTATCAACAAGAGAAACAGTTAGCATCATACTTATTATTATTATTATTATTATTATTATAATAATAATATTATTATTGTTATTATATTATTATTATTATTATTATTTTATTATTATTTTATTATTATTAAAAATAATAATTATATTGAGAGTTTTTGATTATTTGGCTGTGTTTATTTCACTAGTTTTATACGACAAACTTTATTGAATGTGCATTTTAATTAATAATTAATTAATTAATAAATTTACTCACTTGTTTATTTTGTTTATTTATTTGTATGAATTAATTAATTAAATGATTTATTGACAACATATCAATTTATGCATTTAATTATTCGGAATTGGGGAAGTCATTATACAGCAAGATAAACAGCTAGTAATTTATTATGGAACATGATCCATTTTACAGCTAAATCGCTTGTCAGGGATAGCAGTCTATTATTAGATGATAAGTGACTGCCACAGGAAGCACAGAGCACAAGATCATGAGATCAAGCCAACATTCATGTTTTAATGGATTATGAAATCACTGTTAGGTATTGACAATGTTGCTGCTCTAATTAATTTAAATTTGTGAATATGCTTGATTTTGTTACTCTCAGTTTGATGAAAATTGAAATAGCTATGCATTTATTGTTGTTGCTGAAAATTTTCACCATTTTATCAAGTTTGACTGTTTTGTGCTTGGCAAAGCTCACCATCCCTTATTTCCCAATTGACATATTTCCCAATCGAAGCTGATATTTTTTGAATGCTCATTTACTAATAATGAATTAACATTTTCAATACTTTATCCACTTTTGAAATACAATTGGGCTACCTAGTCCAGTTAAGTAATTGTACCAGTTCTTTCTGTGTAAACATATGGCAAAAACAGCTAGTGATTGGGTTTATAATCAATCAGTCATTGAGCTTCTCAGAATAAAGGGTGCGGGGGGGGGGGGGGGGGGCACCAGGACCCCGTGTTATTAAGAAAGACTCTAATAATATTTTGATGTTTCTGACACTTGTCCTGACAATGCAGTCACTATCATCAATTTTAAACCCTCACATTTTTAAGCACCCCCCCCTCCCCCCCAATATTTCAAACAGTTAGAAAATGAGGACATAAGGAACACTCAGCAGGCAAAACAGAAAACAATTATTGCAAACCAACAGTGAGGTGGGGAAGAGTGGGGGGACGGGGGAGGGGGGTGGGGGGGAAGGGGGGAGGAGGAGGGAGGGGTAGGCAGAACTGCACGCATCAACACTTTTTCCTATTGCTGCTGTACAGCATACACTAGCATATAATGGGAGGCTCAAACTCCCTGACCGCCCCAGTGTCTCCCCCTTATCTATGATTATAATCTTCATCACTACGACACTAATCTCTCATCTCTATTTTTTTTTGTGGTAATGTGTGACGAAGATATTGGGAGTGTGAACTCATAGCACAGTGATGATACTATTTCCTAGCATTGGGGACAACATACGACACAAAATGCTTATGCTGAGTATGCAGAAAAACTATGTATACTCGCCTATATGTAGGCATCACTATAACTAATTCATCATCATTGCTATTTTGTTTATAACTATTTTACGTTGCCCTGTAGCTAAGTGTAGTTGAATACATTTGAGAAAATAGATTCATTTTGAGTGTTTGGCTATGGTGAGCTAACTCAAGAAGATTTCTGGTGTGTGCCTATCACATCTCAATCCCATATAACAACAAAATAAACAAAAACTCATAACAAGCAAATGGAGCAATAGTAACATTTTATCAGAACAATTAACTACAACACAATAATACTCATATACTCATATGTTAATATTCATGTCTTGATTACTTTGCTCTGACCATTTGCTATTGCTTGCCTCAATAGTAGGAGTAGGCATAATCATGTTACTTAAACCCTATCATTTTATTTGCAGTTTGAAAATAATCTTCTATGGAAATATGAGTGGCAGATGTATTGTTTAAACAATATAAACCAACGGTCTTCAAGTTAGTGTGAATACCACTTGTAAGAAGCCACCCAGACTGTACCTCAATAGTTTGCTGTTTTTTGGTTATGTATAATTTGTGAATCTCAGCAATAACATTAATTCTAGTTTATGTAAACATGAATTATGGCAGATTATTGTTTAAACTTTATAATGATTCATAGTCTTCTCCCAAAATCTAGTTAATGCGAAAACAAATTTGATCATCAGCCATCCGGAGTGAAGTTTATGTTAAGTGTTTGGTTGTGGTGAACTAAGTCAATATTTCTGGTGGCAGTTAATCATAACTCAACCTGATGGATAGAGTTAATTACTCTAGTTCTTGCTAGCAAGAGAAAGTTAAACAACAATGAATTATGGCAGACGTAATTGTTTAAATAATATAAGGATTTGTAGTTTTCTCCCAAAGCTAGCTTATGTGAATAATAAGTGGCAGTTGGTAGTCCCTCAAACGTGATATTAAAAGTAAAAGTTAATACAATTAAAATATCTAAAAATAATTCAGCTCTGTAATGTCCAAGCAAATAACAAAAACAAGTGTTATCTATGGCAAATGAATATTTACATATCAGAATAATATTGTAATGCTTGTGTTTTGTGAGTATGTTCATACGACATAAATCTCTAAATCTTCTATGATAATGTCTTCATCACTCCTGGACTGATCTCTACAAACTCTCATCTCTATATCTTCTGTTGTAGGTGTGGCTAATGTTTTATAAAACGAGTTTGAGCAGGAGAATCCAGAACATTGTGATGATCCTATTCCTAGGACTAGTAGACAATTATAATCATAGGACACAAATGTGGGCCTATTGCTGAGCCTGTAACAACTGCCAGATGCGGGTACAAATGTATGGATATGTTGTCTATTAGTAGTATTACCAATAGTCAGACTAATCCCATCTACATAATTGTCATTGATAGTTAGTGAAGAGGATCTGAATCCATCTGGCGTTCCTACTCCATAGGCTCTGATCCTACCATATATTCTGGAATAAGGTATGTCGAAGGAGGAGAAGAAGGTAGATGAACAGTTAATGGAATCAGACTCTGAAACACATGAACTTGTATTTGTTGGATAATTTGTTAGTCCGGGAAGAAATTGTGTTGTGTTTTTTACCTTATTCAGTTTCGCAATTCTCATCATGCCCCCAGTAATGCAATGTCCGAAAAAGTAATCACAAATTGATCTTGTAAATATAATGCAATACACTTTAATGGCTCTTCCAAGCTGATTTTTCACCCAATAGTAACCAGATTTCCTAGATGGATGAGGAAAATCAACATATTTGCAAGAGCTAATTGGGTAGTTCTCATATAGACCAAGGTTGTCTAAAATATAGTTCACGTGACTAGAAATATTAATATTCATGGTTAGACTTAGAATATACTCAATTAAATGTGATTTATCTTCTAGCACAGTTAAATTAAGTTGTTCAATACTCTCATACGTTTCCAATTGATTTTGGTACAGTTCAGTCATTTTAGGAAAATATTCTTCTAATTGATGTTTTTGTTCCATTAAGGAACTATTGAGTTTCTGTATGTTCTTCCAGTGACCAGTAAAGTATTCTTTCACTTGATTTGATTTCTTCTCATAATGAATTTTCATTTGTAATGTCAGTTGTTCAAGGCGACTGTAATTGTATACGGTTAAAGCTGAGCAAAATGCTAAAAACATGATAAAGAAGATTAAAACTAGTGCCATAATACAACTCTCCTTTTTTTTCCTTTTAATAATTTGTAATATACTAGTCAAGGCTCTGTTCTCCGATAAGGTCTGTTCATTTTCATTTTCTTCAAAAGCTACAATACACATTGATTTATTATGTTGAGCTTCTTCAATAGTAGCATATTCATTTGATGTTTGAAATTCTTCAGTTGCTCTCATTTTAATGTATTCTTCAGAATCTGACAAAGACTTGTTGTCTTGAATAGTATAATTATTATTGCAAATATTTTCTTGTTCTTCCATTTTGCTAGAAAAATTAACAGTTGAGAGTGAGAGAACTCAATCGCTCCTTATATATGCACATGACCATTGTGTAAAATGTTCAGGGTTTGGGAGAACTTTTGGATATAGTTTTATTTTGATAACAAAATATTATTTTGCAAACTAAAGAAAGGAGGTATCTGTAGTTAAGTAATCCTTTGATGTTACACTCACTCTTCCCATTTTAAAGCGTATATTATATTATATAATTATATATAATATTATATATATAGCTATATAATATATAATATATATATATATATATTATAACTATGTTTATTCCACGTACATATCTTCACAATGATACTTTTGGCTCATGATATCACAAAGTGTTATCTCATGGCTGTATTGTGCAAGCTCATTACCAGAGTAGTTATAGCAACTTGGGCCTGGTGCACAAGTTTTCTGGTTTTTTACAGCTACCTTTACTATCTAGTGGAGCCTACCTAGCCAGGTTAGAGCAGCTGCTATAATACCAGGAAAAAAATCCTGTATGAAACCCTGACCTGTTAAGTTCAATCAAGTTCAACACTTCTCCCCCTTCCCTCCCCCCTCCTCAGAGTGGTAAGGCAGAATACTTCACCCTTAGGCTTTATTTTCACTCACCTCTGGCTCATGAAAATAAATTAGCCTGCTCCTGAAATATTTCGCCATATCACACTCTGACTCAAATAAGTACCATATGTAATAGTTATAAACCAATATTGAAGTTTATATGTGATTTACAAATCCCGAGACACGAGGGGAAAGCCTGAGTAGGAATCATAATACAAACTGATTTTTATTTACTTTATAGCCTGTTGATTACAAATTATAGCTCTCTCCGGTCATTTTCTCATTACTTTTTTATGGTTGCTACGAATGATATCAACATTTTCCCTCTAATACATTTTCGTACGGAAATACCGGGGACTGTATCAGATTTATAGTACTTGACGACAAGCGAGGTCGTTTGGGTAACGGGCTTTAAAAATATAAAAGTGGAGAGAAAAAAAAGTCATGCAGGGATGCATCAATTAACCACCATGGTGAGAGACACGAGTGACATTGTGTCTCATTTGACAGCCCATAAGGTATAATTGTAATGAACCACACCAGTCTTCATTTGTTAGTACCTAGGTGATGTTTCCTAACAGCACTTGCTGTCTTGCAGATTCTGTTTCTTGCACTTTTTGTTCCGAGAAAAGATTAAAATGAAAGCATCACATATAAATAACCATCCATTGACCCCACTGGAGTACCAGCCATTGATAGGACAGAACACTCAATGCACCACAGTTGGTCACGTATTTTGCCTTGTAGAATTCCTTCTTTACTTTATCAACACTGTAGTGAACTGACTAACAACAATAATATATAACGTAGCACAAGGTAAGAATCAACAGGTCATGTGATAACATAGCTAGCTCAGGTGATCAATGGGTATAAGGATGGTCAATGGTAGTTAATAGGGTCTATAGTGGTTCCTACAAACACCTATTCAGGCCCCTCACTTATTGCATGTTTTACAATTTTTTCCCACGCCTTCACTATTGCACAAACACAGGCTGTTTCACATGCCATTTCTCAAGCTTCAAGCAGAAATGTCTAAAGAAAATTTCAATTGATGCTATATAGCTAATGTTCTATTATCAATTCAAATTAAGTAAGTAGTATGTCAGTCAGTACTGTTCTCAACTTTTATAGTAGGTCTCTTCATCCGAGCAAATTCTGAGTAGGCGTTATCAGTTCACATTTGACAAGGCTACAGAATGTCCCTTTGTGATGAGCAGACGTGCAACGTAAGTACTGAAATTTATGGGTCTTTTTAAGAAACTGTTTTATGTCTAGTAGTCCAGTATGGTGGCATCACATGTGGCAGCATTGTTATACATATGTTAAGGCAACATACATGTGGCATCGTAGTAGCGTGCACACATGCAATTTGCTCATTTACGATTTGAAACCCTGATCTTACATTATCCTGCATGAAAATTCATAGCTATCTGATTGTGCATGATCTTCTGTGATCCTGAAACAATATTCTTGTGAGATCCCTAAAGTTCTTTTGTGATCTTGAGACAAGAACCTTATGAATTCAAAGAAGATTATTAATGATCCTGTTGTATATATCTGGTAAGATCCTTAGTGATCCTACAAAATCTGGTAAGATCCTTAGTGATCTACAAAATCCTGGCAAGATTCTTGTGAAATCTTGAGTATACACCTTGGATTTTAAATCCTGATCTGAAATGATCCTATATTGAAATTCTTATCGGGATTTGAATGATCCTACATTGAAATTCCTATCAGAGCATGCAAGATCATCCTTTATTCTGGAATAATATTCCTGAATATCTCCAAAGTTCATTTAAGATTTTGAGACCCTAATCATAAATAATCCTACATGCAATACCTATCAAAATGTGCAAGATCTTCTGCGATTGTGAAATAATATTCTTGTAAGATCCCAAAAGTTTGTTATTATTCTCTAGACAGGATATTGACAGCACCTTTAGTTTGATCAAATGGTCCTGTGCTTCCTGATCGAAAATACAATGTTTTCCTAATTAATTTACTATAAATCTCTAAAAAACATTCTTATAATCTTACAAGATCATGCAAGGACCTGTAATACAGGATTGTTCAAGAATTATATTGAAATACATTGTCAGGTTTCCTTTGTGATATTACAAGATTATACAAGATTGAATGATGTAAGATCAAAAAGGATCTTCTTTTGAATATTATATTTATAATCATTACTGATCACACAAGATAATATCTGATATTCAAACGTATGATTTCACATAAAATTTCTTCCCTAAGTATTCACAGGATATTAACACAGGATTCTGCATGTCACATCTTATCATACATAATCCTGTAAAGACCAGTTAAATCATGCAAAATCTTGAAAGATCATAAAGGAATTTTTTACTTGGGAGTCTACATGTTAAAGCAACACATACATAGCATATTGGTGATGTGCATGCATGGTGTAGTTTGGTGGTACTTGTTACCTGGAGATGACCACTTTTTGTGAGTTGGAAAGGGATATCCCTGTCAGGGTTCCTTCCCATCCTAGCCACACCTCCTTGCTTGCAGTCCTCGTAGTTAGGTCTAACTTACTTTAAACCTGATCGTAAAATTCAAATGCACACGTGCAGAATATATGAGAGTTTTTTCTTGCATTGTGTACATTATTCACTCCGCACACACATGCTGCTATATGCAGAAGATGTGCCACGTACATGTGGCTAATAGAGATTTGTAAAGACGTGTGTGCAATGAGTAATTCTGTGCATGTGTATTGAGTGATTATGTGTGTGTGTGTGTGTGTGTGTGTGTGTGTGTGTGAATTACAAGAGCTACTTTGGCCATGTATAGTTTGACAACAAAACCATGCAGGGGGTGGGTGGGGCTGTCTTAACTTGCAAACTCCAGCCCTACTGGCCAGGCATTATGTCTATGCACACATTTTGAAAATATAGAATTTACCTGATGCTTGAGATGCTGGTTTTACTTATTACTAGAGCTGACACTACTCTCTCTCTCTCTCTTTTAACTCTGACCTCTCTGTGTCTCATATTGCCAGTCTCGAAATCAAATTGTAGAGTGCAAAAGTTATCCAAATTAATGAATATAAAATAAAAATAAAAAGTTATAATAATGTTTGAAGGTCGATAATTGAAATCATGTATTGCTCTTGACACTTCTGATTGTTCCTCTGTATGACCTGCCCATTGGCTTGAACTGAACCATGGGCCCTCAAACCTCTTATCCACATAACCTAGAAAAAAATAAAATTTATAAATGATAACAACTTTAATTATATTGCAATACCTTGGAAATGCTGAATTTTGCCTTGCGGAAGTGAAGGTTTAGAGGACTTTGTGGTGCCGAGAGAAAACCTAGCCACATCTCTTCTCCAAACTAGGCATATCCATCAAGGACAAACAGTCTGGTGTATCTCCTGGGTGTGGTTCTTAAGTGCAGAGTTAGTTTGGTTTCATTCTCATGTATGGGTCGAGGTGTCGTCACTATGTTCTATTTCAGTGGTCAGTATCGATAGACCCTGAGTTAGCAGATATAGTTATGAGATGTGTCCCAAACACTGTGTGTGTGTGTGTGTGTGTGTGTATGTGTGTGTGTGTGTGTGTGTGTGTGTTGGGAGGGCTACTGTAGATGCGGACATGCCTGTGGTGTGGACAAAAAAAGTGAGGTTATAGGGAGGGGCATGTACACCTTAATTTAGTAGCACGTGCTTGCTGGTTAAATTAAAAGCACGTGCCTAGTTGGGTTAATGACTGATTATTATTTCAACTACATACTGTCAGAGTTAGCTGGAGCTGGTGAGCAATTTGCTGTCTCCAGCCACCAATTGTGTTTTTACCTGCACGCTCAAGCGGGCGGGCAGGGTAGCTCCCGTGTTCATAATTGTCCGTATATATAGTCTGTATAAATACTGGGGAGAATCCAGGAGGGCCCCTCTACCCCCTCCAACCAAGCTTTTGAAAAACTAAGGACCAATGTACTAATACTTATGCCAACTTATGCTCTTCACTCACAATTATTAATATTCCATTCTTATAAAATCAATCATTAATAATCTTAAAATTTCGTGAGTTTTGATCTAAATATATTCGGGCCCCTCCTGCCGCTAGTGCTGGATCTCGCCCCTGACTGTCATTATACCTCTGAGCCAAAAACCTTCCTCTTCCAAAAACCTAAACCATGAACAGTAAGCCTAGAAACCCATGCTCCCTGTAGAGTAAATGTTAAGACTTCCTCCTGGGTAGTCCTTTACAACCTTCAGGCTATTATTAAGAAATAAATACCTGGTAAAGGGGCATCTTTTTATAGTCCTTTTGTATGTTGAGATCGCGGCAGAGTCAAATGATCAATTTTTTATGAAGTTATTTGTATTGCGGCTTTAAAGGGAACACCATGATGAAAAAATTTCCTTGTTTTTTTTTCCTCACCTTAGACCATCTTACAGATATAACCAATTCTTATTAACTTCCTGTTGTGGGTGGGGCTTAGTGATGATGTAGCTAGGGGAACAGCTGTGGTTTTTTCTTTCTTTTTTTTCTTTTTTCCTTTTCTAGTTCTTTTGTTTTTTTTTGCTGGTAGTTTTAAGTGCAAATATAAACCAGAAAAAAAATTACTATTTAACCTTAGACCACCTTAGAGATAAAACCAAAATCGTATTTACTTCCTGTTATGGGCAGGGCTTAGTGATGATGTACATAGGGAAACAGCTAAGTTGAGGCAGGAGAAAGCAGCCATTATTTATGTGTCATTGTGTGTTTGTGTGTTTGTGTGATAGGTGTGTCATGTATACACTGATGTCATTTGCTGTTTTTCCCTCCGAGGGACTTTAGGAATCTACACCTAAGACTGTTCACTTGTATCTTGTTTCTGTATTTATTACGTTTCTGTTGTGTCTTTCGTTGTTTTTGTCGGAGTTGTGATGTATCATGTATTATTAAAAATTGATTAAGTTTTTATTGTTCTGAATTACACTACTGTGGTATTGTTGGTTGGGAGTGACGACATGAAAAAGGGATCGATTGCTCATGAAGTACTTGAGAGAGAATGTGAGTCCATTGATCCTCCGTGGTTAGTGAGGTGAGGTGATGACGAAACTACACTGGGTGCAGGTCCTGCCTTCAGAAACCTGTTGCTACTGTCCTGGAGCACTGGCCTGGAAGCTTCACTATGGATTTTTAATTTTATATTTAAATTTGCTAATGTTTCAACTGTAAGTATGGGGATGCCTTTATCCAGGTGATATAGGATGATATGGGGAGTGTGTGTGGTGCTTATAGACTGAACCAGGAATGTTCTGATTGGCTGTTGAGAGGAATGTGTCAGTACTTTGACGGTAATGATTCTCGAGCATAAGTGTGCATACACCTTGCACAACTACAAGAAAACACTGGGCATGCTCCAGCGACACATTTTATATATATGGTATACACTGTGTGTCTGCGTAATCAAAGCACACACATGCACACACATAATAATTATTACAGCTGCCCATTACGTTAACGGGATGTAGGCCCGAGGGCTGTGTGCACTAAATGTGTGCACTAAATTCACCAGTACCTAAGCGCGCATGCTCTAACTATTTTAGATCCCGTTTACGCATGCCCAGTTGCCACTAGCAACTTTGTTTATCAGCATTTTCACAGAAATGGCTAAAGGCAAAAAATAGTGCACACATACCAAATTAGTACACCTAGTAACAATATAGCAACGGGATCTAAATAAAAATATATGATGGGAAAAGAAGATAAAATAGCTTTTTCGTCAAAATTGGTTTAAAATTCAAACAACTAAAGAATAATCACGCGTAAAACCTTGATACTTAGTTGCTAGGGAACTAGAATTATATAATCATGTTCATTAGGTCCTCAAGTTTTCCATTAACATAATAGTTGTTGGGGAGTTTATGAGATAACACCAAGATATATAAAAATAATTTAATGTTCATAGCCCTCTCCAAATTTGGGGAAAAATAAATAACGGTGAAAGGGTTAAGTTTCTCTTGCATAAGCCAAATAGTTGGTGAGATAAAGCATAAAACGTACAGTTCCCACCAACCAGTACTCAAAATAACATTTGACCCTCGCCATAATTAAAACAATAATTAAAGGGTGTAAAGTCTGAGGGAATAAACTATTTTTTCTTGAGTCAACCTCATATTACTTCCATAGTACAATAATTATTCAAACGTTTCATTTTATTTTCTCGCTTTTTTAAAATGTCACTCATGAAGGCTCCACAGAGCCAAAACGTTTGAACTATTATTACAGACTAGCAAGTACCCCATCATGCAATGGCGCTTGAGGAATTGCAAAGTGAGAAAGCAATAGTATAAGTTATTTTGCTCAGTTATCATTCTCTACCTTTGGAGGTTATATAAGTTTCCCTCTCCTGTTCTCTTTTATCTGTTCTCTTTTATCTGAATTTATCTTAGCTTTCTTTATCCCTTTCCTTTCTTCAGCTCTTTTTCTTGAATCAACCTCTCTGTCCTACCATCTTGGATAAGTACACGGCATTACTCAAACAGGAAACAATCTCAGTTACAGTTGGCATCTGAAAGGGTTCTGGTACTGTGACAGAGTTAAGTTTGCGATAGTCAATGACAATTCTTATTGAACCATCTTTTTTGATGATAGGAATGGGTGGTGAAGACCAACGAGACTGGGATGGTTCAATAACACCCAAGGCAAGCAAATTCTTCAATAGAGGATTGGAAAGCTTGTTCAACCTGTACAGGTATAGTGTAAGAAGGTGTCCACACTGGAGTGTCACAAGTCACTGAAATGGAGTGGGTGGTCTGTGTGCACCCCGGAGTGTCAGAAAATACACTGGTATAGGATGACAGTGAAGCTGGTATAGGATGACAGTAAGGATGACATTTCAGAGTGGTGGTCAAGACTTAATTCAGGTGAAGAGGAAATGGAGTTACTTATGAACTGCAACAACAGCAAATACATGGGAACCCTATTTGAATTCTTTTAAGAGGTTTACATGAACAACTTTGGATTTGGATATATTTTAGGCACCAACAGGAATGACCCGGTAGTTAACTTCTGTGTGAGAAACAATTTTGTAAGGGCCTTCCCAGGAAGCCTCCAGGCTACCATGCAACCCAGGAATTCTCAGCATAACAAGAGAACCAATATCAAACACATGAAGTTTACGATGATCCTGGGACTCACGCTTTCTAACAATGTCATCTCTTACACGTTGCTTTAAAGCTAGTAGGACAGCTTCCATGGAGTTATTAAGCTCATCAAGGAAACGTGGTACATTCATAGATGAGTCAGGTGAGATCCAGATAGAACAAAGAGAGGATAAAATGTAGGGTGTTGGTTTAAGGAATGTTAATTCATAAGGGGTGTGGCCATGTCTAGAATGAGGGAGGTTATGTAGATTAGTGATTTTCTGATATAACAGCTTTGAGGGTAGAGTGTAAGCGCTCAAGTTTGCCATTGGTGATAGGGTGATGTCCTAATTTGCTGGATCCCAAACTTAGCATAAACACACGACAGAACCCTGGACAAGAAGTTGCTACCACCCTGGTCAGAGAGAATGGCAACAGGGGAACCAGTAAAGGAAAATATTAATATTAGGTTTTGTACAGTTTCCTCAGCTGTAATACCCATGCATGGGACAAGCAAATGGAAAATCAGTGGCTAGGTCCATCGCAGTGAGAATAAAACGATAGTTCTGCTTGGATTTAGGGAGAGGGCCGACCACATCAACGTCCAATTTCTCAAACCTCTTTGTGATGATCTTGGGAGGAATCAGTGGGGCTTTATAGAAGGAGATGAAGAGTTGAACCTTTGGCATTGCACACAAGATTTAACATGATTTTAACATCACGATTTAAACCAGGCCAGGTAAAGTATGGATTTATTAATACTCTAGTGGCACCTACACTAAAGTGACCAGAGTGATTGTGGGCTATAGCTAGCACTTCAGGTCTGAGCTATTTAGGAAGTACAATAGAGTGAGCATTAGTTGTACTGAGACACATTAATACATCTTCAACAACAAAAACACCTTTTAACACCTTGTTCTGCCCATGACCAAATGTGAGCGATTGTGTGTAATTGCTCACTACTCAGCTCATCAAAGCTGAGAACTGCTCTGAACTAGATAGAGTGGGGGCCACTTAGGATGTAAGTCCCAAGCTACTAGCATCTATTATGAGAAGCTAATACTTAACCTAACAGCTAGCTAAAGCCACTTATTATAGCAGAGAGATAGCTAGACTGTCTAACTATATGATGCCCTAAGTTAAGACAATCAGTTCAATCAAACTAACTAATAATCAAATAGTGATGAGTATAACAGTAAAGAAAGTCAGAGTTGCAAGTTGCAAAAACTGAAAAACGTGAGTAGACTGAGAGTGCTATGAGAGAAATTTCCAGACTATATTCCAGAGCAGAGCAGACACAGTGAATAGAGTGATAATTGTTGTGAAAAGGAGAGTTAATTGTAGTGTACACAGAGTTCATGAGTGAATGAAGTGCAAATAGGGTTCAAGCCTAATTAGGGTAGTGGCTGTCTGTGGCTGCAACATCCCACCCACCACAACCGCTCTTTCGAGTCTTCGTCTTGAGGCACCAGTAAAACTATCTTTGTAGTAGGTCGTTTATAAGTCTCTGAAGATGTCCTGATTGTGACTACTCTGACGTTGCCGTCTCTGCCAGCATGAGTTTGCACAATTCTCGCCAACAGCCACTTGTGAGAGAAGTTGGTTTGATCTTTCAGCAGAACGATGTCTCCTTCCTGTAGATTGCGTTAAGAATGTTTCCATTTTGAAAGTTTATTAAATTGAGTAATATATTCTGTTGACCACCTTTGTCCAAAAGACCTTGACTATGGCCTGGCACAAGTTCCACCTGCGAAGTAGTGATTGTGACTTGGTCGAAACGTGTTGATCAGGAATTGTTTCCAGTGGCTGGCCAATCAAGAAGTGTCCCGGTGTCAATGGCTCAACACCATCTTCATCATGACTAGTGAGCACTAAGAGGTCGGCTGTTGAGACATGATTCTATTTGGCACAAAGTAGTTGTCAATTCCTCAAATGTCAGATGATGATCTCCAACGACTTTCTTGAAGTGAGTCTTGACTGCCTTTACTGTGGCTTCCCATATGGAGCTCGTTCAGGACTAAAGTGCCACTGTATGTGTTGGTTGACACAGAATTTTGAGTCGTTTCTTTCCTCAGGAATTTGTACAGTTGTTTCAGTTCTCTAGACACACCAACAAAGTTCGTACCATTGTCTGAAAACATTTCTTTGGGTTTGCCCCTCCTAGACATGAATCTTCTCAGTGCAGCTAGGAAAGCCTCAGCACTGAGATCAGAAACTGGTTCCAAGTGGACTGCTCTCACTGAGAAGGATACAAATACACAGATGTATGTCTTGACCAGTACAGGACGATGGGCATAATCATACTTGGTATAGACTGGTCCTGCAAAGTCCACACCAGTAGTCTGAAAGACTGGTCCAGGGGTGAGTTGTTGAGATTTCGTTCTGTTGTTGCCTTTCACCACTGAATTGTCAGAAAGGTTTCAAAATTTTGCAAAATATGCAGTAATTGAAGTGATGTCTTGGTTATTGAACAGTATTCTTTTCTGTCCCATAATTCCTTGTATACCTGCTCTTCAAAAAGTGTGCTTTTAGTTATTTGATAATGTGCATGTCCGAAAGTTTAATTGTTCATTTGGTTATTGCTTTTCTACTTGGTCACGGTTAAAACTGAAGCCAGAGAATGCCGTGAAGTCCTCAGAAAGTTGTAAAAAACGTATGAATTAGTGTCAAGCACGTAAAACAGCTTTAGAAAGTGTGGATCAGTCCCCATAGCTAGCGTAGGGTAGCTAATTCTAAATTATTGTTGTGTTTTGTTTTGGTTTATTAATGTGTAGGCTTTAATATCATTGATACACTAAAATTCCATACTTCTAGTACATAAAATTGTAGTATCTTGTTTTTGTGTTTTCATTCACTCTACACATTTATTCTGCAAACACTGCTGGTGGCCATTGTGTGTGTGTGTGTGTGTGTGTGTGTGTGCGTGTGTATGTGTGTGTGTGTATGTGTGTGCATTTGCATTTTGCATTTTTGCATTTGTGTGTGTGTGTGTGTGTGTGTGTGTGTGTGCATATGTGGTAGCAGAATGCAGGAATGATGACCTTCTGGCATGTATTTGAGACATGGGGACCTTACCAGATGAAAGAAATTCTGTTCTTGTGAAGTATAGATGGTAGTCCAGGCTAAGCCAATGGTTCTGCTGTCATGACAGTCAGGCTGTGGGAAAGTTTCAAGGTGTGTGTGTGTTTGAGTCTCTGTGTGTTGTTTGTTTGTGCGTGTGTGTTTGTGTCTTTGTGTGTTGTTTGTTTGTGTGTGTGTGTGTGAGTGTGTGTGTGTGTTGAGGGGATAGCTTTGATTTATGGTGTCGCTATCACGAGGAATGTGTTGGATGAATGCCTAGTTCATGCAACTGGTATCTCCATAGTAATATTCTCCCTATGGTAATATGTATGTTGCCTGGTGTGTGACATGGTTACAATGATGTGGTGTATGGAGAATGAGGTCATGCCATTTAGTTGTGCCATACTGGAGAAGTGATATGTTATTATCTGCACTGCACTTCTTATAAGAGGTTATTAGAGTAAGCTGTAGTAGGTTGAGCTATATCATATTATATCATACGATTCACCTAATTTTAAATATTTATTGCTGGCAAATATTTCCTTGAATAGCCAAGCTATGATGCATCAAGTCGTGTGGGTTCATCTGGTGATGTGTACAATGAGACACACCCATATATTAATGTTTGAGGAATACCTGTACCATTATTAACCCTCAGAGCTCATGTGGAGAGGGTTATAGTAGTCGTCATGTCAGTCTGTCTGTCTGTCACGCTCTGATTTTGGAGATCACTGACAATTCACCGTTGATTTAGGTATGAACTTACTCATGAAGATTTAGAGCATTCATTGTGCTATTTTTTTTAATTTTGGGCTAATTGTTGAGAAAATGTGAAGCTTTCAGCTCCGCGTAGGTACTAGTTTTTGTGTGTAACGCCCCTAATGTCACGTCATAATCACGTGAGCAAATAATTTCTCGCAGCCCATGGTGTAGTTAGCTAGTAGTGCTGAGGGTTCGCACCATTGGTGCTTCATTATTATTGTTGTTATTATTATCATTATTACTACTACTACTACTACTACTACTACTACTACTATTACTATTACTACTACTACTACTACTACTACTACTACTATTGTGATTGCTATTTGTGTGTCTGCAAGTCGGTCCCTTTCAATGCCCGGCCTCAGAAGCACACAATGTCGCCCAGGAAACTTCCCTCTATCGCAGAAGCTCCTGGACTTGGAAGGGTTTGGTACGCTGCCACTAGAGTTACTACGCCTGAGTGGCCACTGATCTGTTCCTAATACTCTAACTAGTCCCTCTACCTAATCACCGAGTTAGGGTAGAAGGTTGCTTGAGGAATAACTAATTATATTCAAAGTAATATGTTTTTCTATCGTGTAACAAGTGCCACTATCCTCTGTTCTTAGAAAGGGAAGGTAAAATTCCTACTATGCTGTACAACAGGTTAAGACCCACTGGATGCTTGAGATCTGACAAAATGATGATGAAGTTGATGCATCTTCCCCGTTCACTAATGTTCAATGGATGAGGCAGTTTAACAGAGACACAGGTTTAGAGCTTCCTATATGCTGGCTGTCTATGTTGCATGGAAATTTCCAGGATATAGTTAGTGGTAAGCATTCCCTCTACTTATCTTGCTGTCTACATTGTGTTTATTATATCATCATGAAGAGTTTGACCTTAGTTGACACCTATGGCCCTCAACCTAATCCCCGAGTTAGGGTAGAAGGTTGCTTGAGGAATAACTGACAGAATAGTGCAGTGGAGCACAACTGAGCAGTGACTAAAAATGGGTTTGCTCAAGGCCAGAATATATACAACCCAGGCAAGCCCGGTGGGAAACAAATAGAAAAACAGTGTGAGCATGCCCATTGGGTTGAGCACATGACACTCTAACTGATCACACGCACATTCTGCACAATACAGATGGAAGACTGTAAGAACACAAAACAGATGAAAAACAATAAACAGATAAATGCCGATGAACAGTCAATTAAAGTTCTAATCCATCCCTTAGGACGGCTCCATACTATTCCACATTAATGAATGTTGCAAGCCTGTACAGTGTGACATGTCACCGGGTGTTATGAGTTAGACTTGTTTAGTTCTTCAGGGGTCAACTGAAGAGGACTTCGGCAAGAAGTCGAAATATTGTCATAATTAACAATATTGGCTGTTAAAAAGAGAAAAATTTCCTATTATTATAATTATTTCAGCCGAGAATGATTGAATCATTGTTTAGTGTTGTCCAGTAATGCCGTCGGTCATCTCATGGGACAATACAAAAGTCCCATGGGATGTCTTATCAAAATTTGTTAAATTCTGCAGGAAACCCTCCTTGTTGCTGAATATTCGTGCTAGACTTTTGTGTTTGTAGTCACATGACTGGTACACCCAAAATGGGGGGAGGGGGAACAGATACTCTCACAAATGCATGTTTTTGGCTATTTTGGGTTCATTTGACATTATGACTATAGTACACACCCACATAAGTGGGTGGGGGCCTCCCAGCAATACCCATATGGACAGTTAGCTGCAAAGCTGGACAACTATGGACTTGTTTTCCTGAGCTGTTCTGAATGCTGAATTGTGTGTGTGTGCGTGACCCTTGTGCTTTAGATCTTTGTGGCTTGTACTTGGGAAAATTTGTGCAGCTGCAAATTGTTTGGTGGAGTTGATTACATATTCTACCCATACATATTTCAATGACTTGAGATGTGTCAGACTTGGATGGATACCAGGTATGTGGTAAAACATATAGCCATTACATGCTATGTAGTAGTAAGCTCTAAGAAAATATGCCACATGCGTGTAGTGACTCTTAGTGTTTGGAGTCAGCATGACCTCAAAGTTGAAGTTATGGTTGCTAGCATACCTAACCAACGGCAGACGATATTATCAGTGTAAGCTACACTGCGCTCATACGAAGCAATTTAACTTGCCTTCTTTAAATCCTGTACGAGATACAATGTTATTGAAGTAAGGATTGCTTAGTTGAATTGCCATTTATTGATAGAATTCTGTGTATTGTATTTATAGATCTAAAATAGTGAGATTCTTTGTCAGGACCTATGCAGTAATGGCTGCACTGAATGAAGTCAAGAATGAAGCCATTGACAGGGTCAACCAATATCTCAGAGACAGGAACAATGGAATAAATGCTGATAAAATCACCGCAGAATACAAATTTTGAGCCAGTAATTTGAAGGTAGGTAGTCTTCAGAGACAATAAGGAACAGTTCATGTCTGCTTGTCTGTCTGTCCGTCTGTCTGTCTGTCTGCCTGCCTGTCTGTCTGTCTGTCTGTCTGTCTGTCTGTCTGTCTGTCTGTCTGATTTGTGAATTACAAGCTGATTTACTTTATTATTTTTTTAATGCCTGTAAAAAAAGAGAGTACACTAGATATGAGAAAGCTAAAAATTGTGAAGTTTTACTAATATTACTTATCTCTATTTTAGGATTCTAATGCTAACAGTTTTCATCCACAAACAACAACCTTCATGTTCCTGTCCAACTATCAACTCAAAACAGCAAGTCATCTTACTCTCTAACAACAAGAGACCAAATATATAATCTTCACATCTGACCATCTCATGTGCCATCTAATCAAATTCCATCAAAACACTATCAAATGTGCCAGCTTAACAACCAACACCATTAAAATTACCATCTTAACAACCAACACCTTCAAATTTACCATTAAATTTACTATCTTAACAACCAACACCATCAAATTTACCATCTTAACAACCAACACCATCAAATTTACTATCTTAACAACCAACACCATCAATACCGTCTTAACAACCAACACCATCAAATGTGCCATCTTACAACCTGTAACATCTAATTTACAATTTTAGCAACCAAAATCATCAAATGTGCCACTACAACGAATTTATCATCCGAACAACCAACACCAACAAATATGCCATCTTAAAACCACCATCAAATTTACTATCTTAACAACCAACACCATCAAATGTACCATTAAAACAAAATGTCATCAAATGTATCAACTTAAAATTTGCCATTTAGCTAATGTACCATGGAAATTACCAGCCAGAAAATTAAACCATCTTGGAAATCAAACATTAAATGTGTTATCCATTACTTTGATATATAACAGCCAGAGATAGCTCAGGATGAAAGGGATCAAGAGAGAAGGACTAGGTTTGATAAAGAAACAAAAAAACAATGAGAAGCTGAGAGGAGAGCTAAACGTTTTGTTGCATTGGCAGCAACATCTTTGTAATGAAACATTACAAGACAAAGAGGCCAGACTGGAGAACAAAAGCAGCATTTGCAAGCTGAAACCCTTGAAAATTCTTTCTAGATTGGATCAAGTGAGCACTCGTAGAGATGAAATAAGACACCAGAATAGAGGTCTGCTCGACTAGCTTAGAAAAATGCATCTAAATATGATTTGAATACAAGACTCATTCCTTTGTTCTGTTTGAGGGTTGTAAGTCCTCAAGCTCAGATGACATGTATGCTTTGAAGTGTTTATGAGTGATGATAATGTTTGTAGAGGATGTTCAGTCTGTTGGCCTGAACATGTTCAATGATGACTGTTAATGAAAGTAAAAGTTTTTCATGAGGTAATTTCATCACTAGAGTCATCAATCTGTTCTAATTGCTTGACAAGAAAGTCCCCAAGTTATTTTTAGCTGAGAACAATATGATGAGTCCAGGGGGGGGAGGGAGGGGGGGGGGGGGGGGCAATGCCAGCTGAATTACACATAAGTAAATACTTTATTATCTAGTAATGCAGTAATTTTTTTTTTTACTTTATGCACATGATTAATAATAGTTCCATTGACTATGTGATCATGTATTTGTTTGTTGTTGTTTTTTTTTGCTTATTATTATTCCCAATTTTGTTTCACTGTTTATTTTTTCCAAATTTTTTTATTAAATAAGTCCTAATTTTTCTCTTTTTATGTGGTCACACTTAGCTACCTTTGTCGTACCATTTGAACAACAAAACTAAAGTGCATGTTTTGGCGATATTAGCTATTATTGTGGTACTATAATAATGTAAAATTAACACAATATACAGACTTTATGTAACATTATTTTGCAGGGGTTGTCACATGTGGAAGAAATGTTGATATCATTAGTTATCCCAATAATATCTGTTTATCACCTATCTCAGCGACAGTGTGGCTACTAGGGTCATGTCATTAACCTGCCACAAGACATTACCACCTTTGCCACAGTCTGCTGAGAATTCCCATATAATATAATTCTGTAAGAACATTTCATAATGAAACCAAAAAAATAAGGATTGAATTCATAAAATTATCATAAGATGATCATTGTCATATAGATTAAGATATGTTCATTTGGGAAATTTTAATAACGTCACGCTGACTATAAATTTAGCCTTTAATTGTCTTTTTCTTGCAGTGTAAAATATTGTTGCAGGAAAATGATTAATGGTAAGGAGTCCAAGATACTAACAGATGTTACAATTAAGACTTGGTTACCGAAACAAAATGCATTACCAAGTGAGAGGCCGAGAAGATTGGTTAAACTATTCAGATCAAGGGATGTGTGCATCACTTCAAAAGCAGCTTTAATCACTTTGATTTGGAGTTTTTGTATTGGAATAGTATATGGATTAGCTGGCAACTCCGGCAAACTTTTCACGAAATGGCAGGAATATATATTATTTGGAACATCATTAGGAAATGCTATGAGTTTGTGCTTATATCCATTGGCTGGATATTTAGCAGACAATGTGTTTGGGAGCTATAAAATAATCACAAATAGTTTAAAAATGTTTGTAATTGCTTGCATATTGGCACCTGTTCCTATTGCAGTGTTTTTATCATTGTTCACAATATCAGACCGTAAGAGAAAATGTGACCTTAGCCAGTTGGGAACCGGTGAACAGAATATTGCATGTGATGTTGGTTTAATAGGAATCATTGGGGTGTCTGTATTATTTTATACTGCAATTAAAGTTAGCTCCTTTGGATTTAATGCTAATGTGATCCAATTCGGTATGGACCAACTCCACAATTCACCGGCAGAACATCAAAGTTTGTTTATCTACTGGTATGTTTGGATATATTATCTCATTCTCTTTCCTGTCTACAGAACTTTTGTGTCCATTGCAAGACACGAAATGTTCTTATCTTGAAAAAACCCGGGCAAAGTAGATTGAGATACTTCTAAAAAATGAATTATACACATAAAGCATCTTATCACTTCACTATTTCTTTCTCAGCCTTCTTTTGCTCATTAGATGTATTCTCTCTCTTTCACAGGCATTATAAACAATACAGAATTAAAAATATTTGGTTGCCACTGGGAATCGAACCCAGGACCACTTGTATAGCAGCACACAAGTGCTCTGCCACTGAGCTACGACAACCATCTGGTGAACAAACACTCTAATTCTGTATTTATACTGTTAAGGGGTACTGCTATGCTACAGTCTCACTCTCAACAGACCAACGTAATTTCTCTTTTTTAGTGGATGTTCGCCGGGTGGTTGTGTAGCTCAGTAGCAGAGCGCTTGTGCGCACAAGCGGGCCTGAGTTCGATTCCCAGTGGTGACCAAATATTTTTAATTCGGTATTGTTTAAAAAAGCCTGTGAAAGAGAGAGAATACATCTAATAAAGCAGTTTGTATTACACAAAATAACCTTCCAAATAATAACAATTGCTTGGTTCACTACTTGAAATAACTTTCTTATCCCAATAGAAATAGCTACTAAATACCAATGGTTAAATTTGTCCAGGGATTCTAAACTCAACAAGCAGATGCCAAAACTACAGCCATTTACATGTTAGAGCATAACTGGAGTAGTTTTGTATTGGCATGGGACTTCAAATTCCTCATATAGTGTTCATCCCCATTTAGAGCCCGGATACTCTATGTAGTTTTCCTCCTATTTCATTGTTAGATGGTATGCATGTTCTAAACTGTAGTTTAGCTGTGCAAAACACTTAAATAACTTTCAAACTGAAGTAGCTACAGATTTAGGGTTTGTACCATTGGAAATCTCTTGTCAAAGCAATGGAGGAAAAGAACTTTTTCTAAACTCATGGAGGAAAAGAACTTTTTCTAAACTCATTACAAAGTCAATAGGAATGAAAGAAAGCAACTTTGCCACTCTAGACATGCTCGGAATAATACGGCACCACCGAATGTAAGAGATCAGCCTCCGTCAAAAGTTTCTTTTGTAAGGCTTCACTTTTAAGGCCACACACAAAACGGTCACGAAGAGCCTCGTCAAGAATAATTCCATAGTTGCAATTAGTCGATAGCATCCTGAGTTCCTTTACGTATTGAGCCACGGTCTCGTCCGAGCCAAACGTTCCACAATTTCTAGCGGGTTTTGGCTCAAAATGATTCTTTAGCGTGCTCACGATGATCGTCTAATGTCTTTTCTTTGGGGAGAGCTGGTGTCAATAAGTTCCGTAACAAAGAGTACATTTTTCCTCCCATAGTGCTGAGAAATACGGCAACTTTTTTATTATCTGGAATACCATTGGCATCCATTAACAGCTGAGCCCTCTCCACATATTATGGTTGCTCGAAGCGAAGAAGCCATCCAACCTCCCAATTGCAGCAACTGCTGTACGATCCGAGATCCAGCTCTATCATCTTCCATACTGAAATACCGTCCTCGTCGCCTTCATTTTGTAATAGTTAATTATAATTGCAACTTTACATAAGATTAGAACTCAACTCAAATGACAGGAACGGACAAAGGTATTTATACAAAATACAAAGAACTACAAATATGAACTAATTAATGTATCTAAATATAACAGTATTTAAGTAACATCACTGCAGTTCAGACATATAAAAAATTATGATAAAACTCTAGCAATAGCTGACATCAATAAGTGGAAAAGTTTACAATGGAATGTGAGGTGAACAAAAGTGTACTTGCTGGAATGTTATGTGAATAGAGTTGTAGGGTAGTAAGAAGAATTACATGATAAAGAATGACAATCGTGGTATGCAGCATGACAATGGGGTGAACTTGTGTGCGAAGTAAAGAAAGCAAACAGGAAACAAAATATATGCAGCAAGATAAACAATAAGCAATAAAAGTTGAGAAAAATGGAAAAATGGTGATATTATCAATATCAATTAATTATGATGGTAATGATGATGACTCTGAAAAACAATATTACCAAGACTTTTGGCCAATTCTGACATTAGTAAGTCTGAGAGCAGCTTGTGAAATCCATCCCAACTTCGTTCATAATTTAATTGTGAATCATGGTGGAGCCAGTGTGAAATAACTGCATGGCAGCAAGCTTCTACTCCTTTGTACACGTTGTCCTCCTTTATGATGCTAATGTGGTCATTATTCAGACCAAGAAGGTCACCAGTTTTCTCCCACTTAGAACTGATGGCTTCAATCAAGTGCAGCTGTTCTGTCTCAGGCTTTCCAAGGACATGTTGATGTCTCATATCAAATGGAATCTCTGAAATAAAAAACGTGTTCAGTAAAGTGGACATTTATATCAGTATTAATGCTGTGATTTTGCTTTGTTTCCTCTTTGAAATTGCCCCTCAAATGGTGGTCTAATTATATCATTCTATTGGTACATGCTGAAAATTTCTGTTAAATTAAATAGTGTTGTAATGAATGAATATTGAAAAATCTTTAATTATCCAACTAAATCTAAATCCTATGTAGTACATCAATGATCCCATTTCAAAATATTATGTCAATCAAGCCTAATGTTATTGTAGAGTGGATAATAGGTTCTTGTATAGTTAAATTCAAGCAAATTGCATTGATACAGAACTCAAAACTGACTAAAGTGTGATAATTAGTTTCATTTATATGTAGCTACTCACGAAATAAGGATAACCACAAAGTATGAATTCACATACATATTAAGGTTATTACAAATAATATTGAAAAAACCTTGAAGATTATTGTGGGTCGGGCCTAAAGTCAAGACCGGGCATGGCCGGACCACGCCCGCATCGAACCGTTTAAACGTAACTATATATTTTAGTCATGCATTTGTTTCAGTTAATTGTTGTCCACAGTAAAGTTAATCATTTGTGCAAGTCATTGGTGTTGATCCATAGGTGTTGTTGTGCGTATGTGTGTGCCTGTGCTGTAGTGCGAACTAAACGCTGCAGTGCAGGAAGTCTAGCTCGTGTGTGTCATCGTGTGTCAGTACTCGTCATAATAGGTGTGGTCTTCATGGTCATATAAATAGTTGTATCAGCCATTTTGCTTCAGTTCTACCTCTTGCCTTCTGTTTTTGACAATAGATTTAAACTCTATCTGTCAGACTACTGGGTCGAGGTGGAACTCTGGTGGCAGCAACCTTGCGGGCCAGTACATGAGTAACTTGTGAGGAGCTCCTCTGAGACTGTGCGCGGCAATACCTCCCTTACGAACCAGCTTCCCACAACTGGTGGCAGCGGTGTCTTCGATCCTGTCTGCGCCATCGAAACTCCCGAGATTTCTACTGCTCACAGCGGAGTCCTAACGGTCCCGTCTTTACCATTCACAGTTCCCTCTGTTCCACTGGCGGTCTGGATCTTGTCTCCGATTTAACACTCGGACTGATAGCATCTACCTCCTGGATCGGTTGTTGTAAAGAGTATCCTGGTGACATCTCTGTATTTTTGTCTGGTGTTTAATATAGTTCAGCTTGGTCAGCTGTTGTTGTACATCCTCTCTCTTACATGTTTGTAGACATTCCTGTATTCTCTTGGCCTGTGGATGAACCGGAGAGAGACGAGGTATAGAGACTGCAAAAAGAATCCTGTAGACTCTGGTGTTAAAGCATCTTCCACTAGTTCCCGTGGCGGTATTCTCCCTAGTAAATTTAAGGTTGGCAAGAAGGCCAACGAGAATGTCAACTCTGAGCGTGGGTCAGTTAAGCTTTGTCGTTCAGTATCTAGTAAGACCCCTGTTGAAAAGCCTGTAGTTTTGAATAAACAGTTGTTTGTTAATTGTGGTGTTGTGAGTGAAAGTTCAGATAATTATTCTGTGATGGATGGTCAAAGTGAATATAGTGTATCAGTTATGGATAGTTACCTTCTGCACTGCGGTGCCTAAGCTACACGAACCAGCGTACACATTCCCTCAGGCTGTGGTCCCTCAGGAATTGTGTGTGCCGTCGGTTTTAGTCGCGCGCGCGTGGCGGGCCACGCCCAACCACGCCCCTCTCCGATGTCCTGCTGGGGGTTGCGGGCCCAGGCTTTGCCTGAGGCTCGCCCTTGTGCTGCCGACTCTCATCTCTCTTCAGTCAGCTGCATGACCCCCCCCCTCACGCGCGACTCAAACCAGTCACGGAGTACCCTACTTAAAGCAGGGTACCCGGAGATAGTCCCACCACCTGACTACCCATACACCCTCCTAAAACTGGGCGCGGTGGGTGGGCTCTTCTTTCTCGCGGCCCTCCGCCGCTGCTTTTCCTTTGCTCCTGGAGGCCCTCTCCATTCTTACTCTTTCTTACTAGCTTTCTTACTTTCCGTTTTTAATCACTTTCCAACTGACGCCCACTACACGAGGTCAGGCCACTTATACTTCCGTGGCCCTCCCACCTAGTTCCGCTTGGCCCTCCCCTTGACGGTAACCTCGGTCCGCTGCGCTCCCTACCATCATTTACCTTCTGCACTGCGGTGCCTAAGCTACACGAACCAGCGTACACATTCCCTCAGGCTGTGGTCCCTCAGGAATTGTGTGTGCCGTCGGTTTTAGTCGCGCGCGCGTGGCGGGCCACACCCAACCACGCCCCTCTCCGATGTCCTGCTGGGGGTTGCGGGCCCAGGCTTTGCCTGAGGCTCGCCCTTGTGCTGCTGACTCTCATCTCTTTTCAGTCAGCTGCATGACCCCACCAACACCCCCCACCACGACCACTCGGAGAGCCCCGACTACTCTGACGCACGCACACACAACTCCTACCTACACCCCTCTAGCCTCACCAGACTACACCCTTAGTCCCCACCACCCAGCTCTCTTGTAATATGGTGGCAAACAATACAAGTAGACAAGGCATATACGATTGAACATAGAGCAAGATGACAATACGAAACAACAATCAGTCCTGGCTGCTACAGCCCTCTTTGATGGCTCTAGTCCACTTCTTCCCAGCTGAAGTCTGACCCCCTTCCTCCCGCCGAACGTAGCCGCTGTAGGCGCCGCTCTTCCACCTCCCCAGCGCCTTCACCTCCTCGGCCGTTGCCCCACTTTCGGCCGCTGCAGTGGCTGCCCCAATGCGGAAGCTGTGTCCCGAGATGCCCTCGACTGACGCACCCTTCTTCGCCAGCGCCTTCCTCACCTCCTCCACAAACACCCGTCTGGTGAGGCCCACACCCTCCCTGTCCGTGAAGAAAGGGCCTGGTCCCGCTCCTCTGGTCACCATAAACCTCAATACCGACTCCACCGGGCAGATGTCCGTCCCCGTTTTGTGCAGCGTCACCATGGCCCCCGCCCTCTGCCTGTCCGTCTTGGACTCCTTGATGCGGAGGCCAATGCACTTTCGGCTCGCTGCCCTCTCCAACATCACATCTTCCCAGGCCAGGTGCGCCTTAGCATCAAACTCCCCAAATTCCGGTGCCAATGCCTCTCCAGCCCTCAAGCAACCGAAGAAGCACATGCAGGCCGCTGCCCACAGCATGCATCCCCGGTCTCCATCACCACGCCATGCCTCCCTCAGCGTCTGCATGTGGAACCACCTGATGGGGTTCCTCACCAGCCCCTTCTCACCGTCCACCATGCTCTTCTGGATGAGCCCCTTCCTCAGCTGACCCAGCCTGCCCATCTCGCTCCACACCGGGGCCCTCAGTCCGGCCTTGATGTGGGCCATCCTGAGTGCCGCCAGGTGATACTTCACTGCCCCGTTCTTCAGCCCATCCTTCGCCAGCGACATCACGTACGGCACGATCTTCTCTTCCGTCACTGGCAAAGGGTCCTCCTCCAGTCCCTCACACCACGTCCGATACCTCTCCCATGCAGCCGCGTATCGGCGCCGGGTCCTCTCGCTTATAGAGCGGTCGATCGCAGCATCAACATCTGCTTCCAGTCCCGCTCTGACCACGAGAGGCTGCCTGTGGTCAGCAGTCCCAGCAGGGATCCCGGCACCTCCACTGGTCGAACATCCGCCTCCTGCATGGAAGAGAGAGCCTTCACCATCCTATCCCTGGACAAGTCATCAGCTATCCCGTTGTCCACTCCCTTGATGTGCACCGCACGCACGGACAGTGATAGGGTCGTCTCCACCAATGCCAGGCACCTCAGCAGGTGCATGGACCACCTCTCCTTACAGGCCCCGGCATTGATGGCCGCTACCACTGCCGTGTTGTCGCACCTGGCCAGGATGCGTCCGTCCTTCCACCTGTGGCCCCAGACTGCTGCCGCCACGACGATCGGCAGCATTTCCTTGGGCATAATGCCCCACTCACTCGTCGCTGGCAGGCTGTCCCAGCGGATTTGGAACCACTCGTTCCTCCAGACAGCCCCGCAACCCCAGTTGCCGGACGCATCAGTGCACATCTCCTCCATCGGTTGCCCGTCCAACACCACTGACTTCATCAGGGCCGTCCCGTTCCACTCCAGCCCAAACCGGTACCACCACTCGATGTCCGCCCTGGCCTCCACGTTGAGTCGCACGACTCGGTCCCTCGACTTCTCCGAGGTCATCAGATCCTGCAGCCTCCTCTTAAACGCCCTGCCTGGCATGATGGCCTTGCAGGCATGATTGAGAGAACCCACCAGGGATTCCAGGTCTCTCCGCTTGCATGCCTTCATACCCCTCCATCTCTTAAGGAGGGCCCTCATCTCCATGAGTTTCTCCTGAGGCAACCTCACTTCCATCTTGATAGAGTCGATCTCCAGGCCCAGGAAGGTCAACACCTCACTGGGTCCCTCCTCCTTACTTTCCTCCAGCGGCATGCCCAGTCGCCCACACACCTCCTTGAATATTAGCATGGCCCTCTCACAATCTACCGTGCCCTTCCGACCGACAGCCACAAAGTCGTCCAGGTAATGTCTCAACCACGCCGCACCCTTCCTCGTAGCCATCCACTCGATTGCGTCGCCTAGTGTAGAGAACAGTAACGGGGCTGACCTCAGCCCAAATGGGAGGGTGCCGTCCACGAACACCTCGTCGTTCCATCTCATGCCCAGTAACCATCTGTCTCTGGGGTGCACTGGGACATTCCTATATGCGGCCTTCACATCTGCCTTGGCCAGTCTGGCTCCCACTCCCAGATCCATCACTTTCCTGATCACCTCGTCCACCGTTGTATAAGTCACCCTTGCCAGTTCTCTGTCAATTCCATCGTTGACACTGTGGGCCTCCGGTGCGGACAGATCGACTATTAGTCTCCACCTGCCTGGCTTGCCCTTCTTGGGAATGACCCCGAATGGTGAGCACTGAACACCCTCACCATTCACCTTCCACACCCTTTTTTCCTGCACCTCTTTTCGCAGGTATTCCTCCACGATGACTCAGTGTTTCTTGGCCTCGAACATGGCACCCCGCCTCTCCTCCAAGGTCACCGACCTTTGCTCGTGGCCCACTCGGAAGCCTTCCCGGATACCCCTCACCAGGAACCTGGCCCATTCTCTGTCAAGATGTTCGGTCAACTCCGCTTCCCAACTCTGCCACACCAGAGGAGTCACCACCTCCTCTGCCCCTGACAGCACTCTGCTACTCGACCCCTCCGATCTCCTCTCGAATTCCAGCAGTTGGCTCGTGAAGCAGTACCCTACAGAAGTGACCACACACTTCAACCATACTCACTGCAACACTTGCCCCTTAACTACATGTGTGTATGGCCTCTATATTACCCTCATGCTACCTAAACCTACGCCATGCCTCCCTTACATCCTAGGTAAGCCCTACCCCACCCATCGGATTAACCCCTTACTGACGCTAACCGCAACCCTCCCGCATACCCCACTCGACCGAGCGACTTAGTGATATGAAATAATGTAATTTCAAACAGTAAACATCATGGATGACACGTCCATATGACCAGCGAACAGTCAGACTACTTTCTTTCCCTGGACTTGCCACACCTGGCCGCCGGGTGCTCTCCACCACAGGTTGAACACGTATGGGAGAATTTACAACCGTTCCCAAATCCACATCTGCCTTCCCCACGGTTGTAGCGGAAGCAGGTGCCTCTCCTCCTGGCTCCCATGCTCCCAACATCCAATGGAGGCTCCACTACCACAGGCTTCTGGCCGCCTTCCGAGGAATGCTTAAGAGCATCCATCCTCAAGGCCAGGTCCTCTACTTCCCACTTTGTGTCTTTGTTTCCTCCTGCTTCCTTTCGGAACTCTCGGTCGTAGATGACCACCTTCTTCCACGGATACAACATTGCCATCTTATTGATGGACTCCCTGTAAGTGGCTAATGGTAGCCACATAGAGGGTTTAGCCGACGCCCACGCTGCTTGAAATAAAGAAAAGCAGGCGTGCCACCTGAGCGGGTCCGGCACCTCTTTCAGGCGCCTCGACTTCTTCCTGACCCCAGTACCATCCAAATCTTTTTCTCTCCTTTCAGTACTGTCCTCACCAGCCTCCACCGGCTCGCAACCAGACACGGGGAACAGGGCAAAGTCCACGTACATGCCCTTCCGGATCAGCTTCACGGTCTTGAGGGGCAACGGGGGCATCTTCCTGATCAGATGCACCACCTCTACCGTTTCCTCACAGTCGGATTCGTCCGACTCCTGTCTCTCTGGACTGACACCCAGTCCCCGAGGTCGTGGTCCCCTTGCCCCTTTCTGTACAGCCGGCAGTTCAGCTGCTCCCTTCTTCAAGGCCGACCCAGCCAGAGCCGCCACCTCGTCTGTGAGCACACACACCACACAGACTCAAAACACAGTGTATGCCCAACACCAGGGCCCGCGACCATCCTTGCAGCTTCACAGCGTCACTACACCACACTGGACCAACCGCTGCCTCTGACACCCCCCCTCCCATGTATGCTCCCATGTAACTACCCTAACTAGCATGCCCACTCCCTAACCTACACCCTGAGCTCCACCCCAATGCCACACAGTAGGGGGTGTCTCCTTGAGCTCCCACTGCTCGCTCCACAGGTGTAACAACGCCTGCCCTAGCGAGCCCTCCCCGTGTTGTCACCCAACACGGCCACTGGGGGACCTACACGACTGTACCCACAGTCTTCGCTCCCTACGGTGATGACGGCCAACACTATGGCCATCCCCATCACATTCTATGGCACCGCGACCAACTAGGCGCTGCCCCATCACTGTATGCCAGCCCTTAAGGCTCAACACCAGCCCTTTTGGCTCAACACCAGCACTTTTGGCTCAACACCAGCCCTTGCGGCTCAACTCCAGCCCTAATGGCGCACTACCAGCCCAACCTGGCTCAAACCACCTAACTCCCCATCCTCTAGACTACCCAGGGTGCTCCACTGTGCTTACCGCACGGCTACCTGCCCTTGCACCCTGACTACATCCTAACACTCGCCCACTGGACGCTCCACAAACACCTGAACTCAGGAGAGTCACGCGCTATCTCTAGCACGGAAGATGAGTACCCGGGTCGTTTGCCATAGTCACCCAGTATAGCCTAACCCAACCCTGTCCACTTACTCACGACTCTCCGCACTCAACTACACTACCCCATGTCCCCTACCTCCACCATAAAGGCATACCCTTTTTGTCATCCAGGCGCATCATCACCACCTTTTGAAACGCCCTCATCTCCTTGCACATTGCCTCAATGACTCTTGCGTTCCTTTCCACGCCGTCGACGGATGCGTACTCCGCCTTCGAGCTCCCCTCGTCTGAGGACTCCGCGTCCAACTCAGTCTCCAAGTCCGTCTCCTTACATCTCTTGGGATTCGGAATCTCTTCTTTCTCGCGGCCCCCCGCCGCTGCTTTTCCTTTGCTCCTGGAGGCCCTCTCCATTCTTACTCTTTCTTACTAGCTTTCTTACTTTCCGTTTTTAATCACTTTCCAACTGACGCCCACTACACGAGGTCAGGCCACTTATACTTCCGTGGCCCTCCCACCTAGTTCCGCTTGGCCCTCCCCTTGACGGTAACCTCGGTCCGCTGCGCTCCCTACCATCATAGATAGTCTTAGTGAACGAGTTCAAGCTGAACCCGTTGGGGGTGAAGCTAATCGTAGTCGCAGTGGGCACGATGGTCATGTGCCTGATGAGATGATGTTGATGAGGTCTTTTATGAATTCATTTGGTAGGGTTATGAGGGATATGGAGTCTCCCCCCAGTGCGCGATCTAGCTCGCCTTCCTATGGCGCCACACAAAGAGGGAGCTGATATTGTAAAGTATATTAAGAAGCTAGAGGCTGATTTCACCGATATTGGCCGCCCTAGAGCGAGGTTTAAAACCATTCTCCTTCAAAAGCTGCAGTCGGAAACGGCAGCTGAGATTATATCCTCTATGGATCGAGACGAATACAGCTATGCTGAGCTTAAAGAAGCTTTAATCGAAGAGTTAGGCTCTAGCAGAACAGCTTTAGGTGTTAAATTTTACTCCGAGTTTGTGAATGATGCTAAATCCCTGGATTCAGTGCAAGCATATGTAAAGCTAAAAAGCCTTGCTGACTCCATTAATATGGCTACGTCAGATAAGAACGAATTGCTCCTTTTCATGGCTGTCTCAGCCTTCAGAGCATCCAGGCCCTTGAGCCAACGAGTATTGATGGATGCGCGTGTGATCCATTCCTTCAGCGACCTTAGCAAAGTGGCTGCCTCTTTCAGGGCGCCAGATCTGGATAAGTCTGTGGTGAGAAGTAATTATCAATCAAGTGGCAATAATAGTTTTCACAGGTTCGTTCAATGTTATATATGCCACAAGTATGGACATACCTAGGTCATTTGAATGTCGGTTTAAAAATAATTCTGGTAGTGAACTGAATAGTACTGTTGTCAGTCAGTCCAAACCTTCTGGTATTGTGTGCTACACCTGTAATACCCCGGGACACAAGTCCCCTGATTTCCCTAACAAGTCTAAACCTGCTCAGGGTAATAGACCTAATGATAACAAAGTTGATTCTAAGTCCATTGTCGTTAAAAGAGGTTCAAGGACTTATAATGCCAACTGGATTGCTGTGCAAGATGGTGCCTCACACGTTGACGGCATGATCAATGGCCTTCCGTGCCAGATAGTGCCAGATACGGGTGCAGAAATCACCATAGCGCCTGCTTCCTTGGTATATGAGAACCAATTGCTGGACGAATATGTACAAGTCCGTGGGTGGAATGGTGAACCCCAATGGCTTCAGACTGCTGAAGTTGATTTTGAATATAGTGGCAAGTCCTTTATGTCAGTTGTTGCAGTGGCCCATGAAGACGACCTTTGTAACAGGATCCTATTCTCTGTCCCTATGGATGGAGACATGGCATCCCGGCTCCTTTTGGATGCCGCCTCCAATGCCCTCCCCAGGGCAGAGGGGGCGGGGCACCCTGATGATACCTCAGGCATTCAAACTTCCTCTGAGGAGGAGGCTGGCTCTGTCGTTAACCCGCAGGAGGCTAGTAAGACCTCTCAGGCTCTGATGACACCCAGAGGAGGGAAACTGTTGCTGTTGTCACTAGATCAATGTCGAATTCCAAGAGAAATAGGAGGAAAAATAAGTTTGCAAGTGACATAGTTGAGTTTAACCCCAACCCCTTTCAAAGGGAGTTCGAGAGATTGGCAAATATAAATCGGTTTTGAGCAGTATGCTGAGGGTGTTGGTAGCAATGCTTCTGTTGTTGAGTTTGATTCTTCGGGATCTGGGCTTGTTGTTGACTCTGAAGATAATATGGAAGTTGGGTTGAATTGCCAAGTCTCTCCTAATAATAATTCTGTTGTTGCTGATAGTCAGCCTGGTGAGTCGTCAGGTGGGATTTCTCAATGTGATATCAATAGTCCCAATCAGCAACCCCTGGCGTGGCGAACAACCCCGTTGGTGGTGATAATTTGGATCTAGTTATTCCTGGTTGCAACGAACTTTCTAGTACTGAATCCCTAATCCAGGATGTTAATGATGACGCAACCCTTGATGCTATTAGAGACCTAGCTAACAGGAAATTAAATGGATATTCCTATGATGACAAAGGTGTACTAGTTCACAGTGTAGTCGATGAGGTTAATAATGTGTGCAATCGCATTGTCTTGCCTATGTCTAAACGTAACAAGGCTCTTGTCCTGGCCCATGACAACACTGCCCATGTAGGTGTACGGGGGATGAGACGTTTGTTGGGAACCCGTTTTGTCTGGCCAGGGATACATGGTGATATTGTGAAATTTGTTAAAAGTTGTGATGTATGAATCGGTCAGGAAACAGAAAAGCACTCATGGTTCAAAGGCCAGTGTTGACACTGCCGCTCGAGTCGGTAGCCGTCGACCTGGTAGGCCCATTACCCAAAGGCAAACGTGGTTCAAAGTTTATGTTCACATACATATGTTTGTCTAGTCGGTGGCCTGAGGCCCTTCCCATGCGCACAGCATCCACCCAAGAAGCTGCGCAGTGCTTCCTCCAGATAATTTCTAGAACCAGTATTCCCCTGAAAGTCTTATCAGACCGAGGTACCATATTCCTATCTAAGTTGATGAGTAATCTTTGTACCGTGTTGGGTGTGGATGCCATACAATCTTCCCCGTATAGGCCCCAGACCAATGGTGTGGTTGAAAGGCTACATGGAACCCTTAAGCCCATGCTTGCTAAGGCCGTTGATGCTGGGATTGATTGGGTTGATTTTCTCCCTATGGCGTTGTTTGCTATTCGCCAAGTCCCCAATAGAGACCTTGGGTTCTCACCACATATGCTAGTTTACGGCAGGGAAGTTGTTGGTCCATTAGATCTTTTGTATCATGGTTGGTCTGAGAAATACCTAGAAAGTTTGGATGTGGAAGAATGGCTTTTAAAGCTAAATGACCAGTTGGGTATTATTCATGACATGGCCTCCTCACAGGAAGCCTCTGCTAGTGAAAAGAGAGCAATAATCTATAATAGAGGTAAAATTGATCGAGCCCTTAACGTTGGAGAAAAGTTCTCATGAGAATACCTGGTCTACATAACTCTCTCCAAGCCTCTTGGGAAGGCCCATACAACGTCACTGATAAAGTCTCCTGAGTCACTTTCAAAGTCAGCAAGGGAGATGGCCATCCCACTCGTATTGCCCACATAAATAACCTGAAAACGTATGTTGACGGAACGTATGTGCAGCTACTCTAGTGGTTGAAGATGTGGGTATTGACAATTCGCTGTTAGAAACTTCTCCATTGCTTAGTCAAGACAAGTGTGATAATTTTAATAGTAAACAGCTCAATGAAGTATTAAATATTGTGTCTGACTCGTTTAGTGAGAAACCTGGACTGTGTGAATCTGCCAAATGTGTAATTGTTCTATCCGAACATGCAATTCCAGTTTCCCAACAAGGTAGAAATATTCCCGTAGGTATCGAGCAAGCCGTTAAAACTGAATTGTCCAAGTTGTTAGATGAGGGAATAATTGTCAAATCTACTGCTCTTTGGTCATCCCCACTAGTGCCCGTAAGGAAGAAAGACAATTCGGTGCGTATATGTGTAGATTTTTGCCAGCTTAATTCGGTTACTCCTTTAGTCCGTTACTGGGTCCCTTCTCTTGACGAAATTTTACAGAAAGTTGGCCAGAACAAGTGTTTGTCAACTTTGGACCTGACCGCTGGTTTTCACCAGATTGCCATGGACCCTAAGTCGAGTGACCTAACTACATTTGTATGTCTTCTGGGGAAATTCAAATTTGTGTGAATGCCCTTTGGGCTTAAAAATGCCCCTGCCATCTTCCAGGCAGCGGTAGAGGCAGTACTAACCCAAGTCAATGATGTGTGTTGCAATTATGTGGACGATGTCGTTGTTTATAGTGAAACATGGGAAAGTCAGTGATGCAGTGTTTGAGTAATTCTGGCTTCACAATTAAGAGGCGTAAATGTTGTTTTGGCAGACGACACCTTACCTACCCAGGCCATAGGATTGGTGGGGGAGGTTTGTCTATTCCCCTGTGTAGAGTTGATTCCTTAGTCAACTTTAGGAAAGCCATCACTAAAAGAGACATGCGCTCATTTTTAGGAGTAATGTCTTATTACAGACGGTTTATCCCTGGTTTTTTGGTCAGTTTTTGTCATCCCTCACACCCTCTGTCTCTCTCCGTGCACCTCTGCAGGTGGAGTGGACTTCAGGAATGGATGACACATTCAGTAAGTTGAAACTTTTGTTGGCGGACCGTGTTGTTCTGTGTGTCCCTAGATGGGAAGATGAGATGGTTATTTATACTGATGCTTCCGGCGATGGCATCGGAGCCTGTCTCCATGTAATCAGAGATGGTGTTGAACATCCTGTGGCATTCTTCAGCAGACAACTTCGGACGTCAGAATGCAATTATTCGGTCACGGAGCTTGAGAGCCTCGCCATTGTTGCTTCAATTCGCCACTTTTAGAGGCTTGTGTATGGAAAACCCCTGAGAATTGTGACAGATCACAAGGCCTGCCTGGCTCTTCAATCGGGTCGTGGACTCAACCGTCGCCTTCTTGGTTATTCTCTCACTCTTCAAGATAGACCTATAAAGATTGTGCATCGTGCTGGCAGGGATCATTCGAATGCAGACGGATTTTCAAGGCAGTCTTGGCCCTCCCAGTGTTTATCAGCTGCTCCCGGACGTCACAGCTTAGGCAGGGGAGATGTGGGTCGGGCCTAAAGTCAAGACCGGGCGTGGCCGGACCACGCCCGCATCGAACCGTTTAAACTTAACTATAGTCATGCATTTGTTTCAGTTAATTGTTGTCCACAGTAAAGTTAATCATTTGTGCAAGTCATTGGTGTTGATCCATAGGTGTTATTGTGAGTATGTGTGCCTGTGCTGTAGTGCGAACTAAACGCTGCAGTGCAGGAAGTCTAGCTCGTGTGTGTCATCGTGTGTCAGTACTCGTCATAATAGGTGTGGTCTTCATGGTCATATAAATAGTTGTATCAGCCATTTTGTTTCAGTTCTACCTCGTGCCTTCTTTTTTTGATAATAGATTTAAAACTCTATCTGTCAGACTACTGGGTCGGGGTGGAACTCTGGTGGCAGCAACCTTGCCGGCCAGTACATGAGTAACTTGTGAGGAGCTCCTCTGAGACTGTGCGCGGCAATACTTCCCTTACGAACCAGTTTCCCACAATTATGTAAACTCTGCTTGTCTCATGAGTTTTCTAAAGAAAACATAATGAGAAGTCTTGATTAGCAGTTAAATCTGCAATAACCCAAACTATAATAAAAAATTTCATTTGTCTTTTAATTACAAAAACTAAAGCTATAATTGAGATTAGTGATGTTTAGTTAACTCTAACTAAAACGAAAATACATGTTAGGTGTACTTTCTTACTTTTAGTAACTAACTAAAACTAAAAGTGGTCTGGCACTCTTTATGGTTAAAAGTATACTTCTAGTTATTTCAGTTAACAACAACAAAAATCAAAATGTCTAGCCTTTTAGTCAATTAACTATCACTAAATCGATTCCTAGTAATAATTAAAATGGTATGCAAGTAAAGTTTGAACAAACATGAAGCATCTGTAGCTATTAGTTGAACTTTTAAATAAATTTAGCTATAATTTTTCAATTCACAATTATTTTATTTAATATAGCTACTACAGCTATCATTATTAGGATGAAGTAATTTTAGTAAAAACTAACACTAAAATAACTTAACTTTAAAGGGTATATTCAATGAAAAAAATAAAAAACCTCAAAATACACCAAAAGCACTATAATATCATGTATTAACATTGCCAACCATTTTTGTCAAAATTCACTGCATAGTACCATGCTTTTCACTCTAAAGAGCCATTCAAGATTCACTTCCTGTAGTGGGCGGAGCTTCGTTGTGATGCACATATGGGATTCAACTGACCTCATGGCTATAGCTATATCAACTGAGGAAAGTAACCTGGAAAGTTCTCTAGACCAGGTTAGTTCGAATCTTCTGGAGAGCTAGAGCTATCCTGTGAGTCTTCTCCTTTTGAGTCTGGTAATGACAGTGGCCCTGAAGGGATTAATCCATTCCTGTACAAGCCAAGTGCTAGTAGCAGTGAAAATGAAGGTAGTGATTCTGATGTAGAGGACTCCCCAAGACTAATCAATCTGAACTGGTAAAGCAGTGATAATATCTGTAAACTGTCTAGTTATGGTAGTGCATTGTGCAACAGGTGCACATGCACCAACTGCATTATAATGCCCACTGCAATTGAGTGTGTGTGCTGTAGGGAAATTGTACAAATGGTAAATAAAAAGTCTCTTGATGAAGTAGGTTGCATCACTCTTCATCCAGGATTTCAAAATGTTTGCTTGGATCCATGGGTCCTTGAAACTGCGTACTACAGTTTTAGACAGCACTATGGAGAACATGCTATTGAAGGTGCCATTAATGAGTATGTTTTGACATAGCTAACTAAACCACCAATAAACATTTTATTATAATTGCTATTGCAGAAAATATAGGCATGTGGCTTATCGGCAGCTGACTAGGTGGTGTTGGAAATGGCTGGGAAAAGACATTCGAGTAGTGTTGCCATCATGTGCCGTCACAAAAATTAGGAACACCTTTCCAAGTACAACTGGTGAACATACTGGATTCAAGTTTCCTGATTTGGCTTAGAACTTCAATTTTAATTTTGTGCTTTTATATTTGTGGCAGATATAGAATTATTATGTGTTTATTGGTCAAATCGTGTCTGTTTCTCCTTTATGGCTTTCTTCTTGTCAGGTCTTTCATATCCTCTACATAGAAAGTCTGGTACTGAAAGGTCAGAGTAAACCTTTCCACTGGCCTGCCTTTGAAGTAATGCAGACATCAAATCTTTTACATAGCCTATAGAATGAAACAAACAAATCAGTCAAGTTTGGCCTGTGGTAGCACCATACTAACCATAATTGCTCTTCTCCATAACTTCCCTCACAATAAAACCACCTTTCTTATACTTGGGAAAAGAAACTGAGTACTGATCTTTTCCCTTCTTTGTCTTAGCCTGATGCTTGTTACTATTATGGTTGTAATGTAAAGCAGCCAAGATCAATCTAGAAAAAAAAAAGATAAGCAAAATTGAAGTCATTTATGTGACTCCTACCTGGATTTCATTCCCATGTATGAAAATGCTGTAATCTTGGGTGCAAATTGGTTTACCACACTATGAAATGCCTCCAAACGTGAAGTCTGATAAGATGTAGACAAGTTCTTGACATCCTTACAGAGTGTCTTGTTTCTAATCATCGAACAGAGCTTCTCACTAGGTTTAGTATCTGTTGTATGTTGTATAATAAAAAAAAATTGTGCAATAGCTATAAGGTATGTAAATAGAAATTTTACTTACGATATTTTAGCCACTTTCGCTTACGTAGACGTCCGCGTTCACACTTTCTGTACATCTGTCCATGCCCTTTGTGAACATTGTGCATATGGTTGATCAAGGATAGCCACTTTTCCAAAATAAGGTCTACATTCCCATCTTTTGTTGATAAGGCACACCAATACAAATGGTTGATCATACTTCGCACCCACTCTCCAACAATTTCACAACCTTTCTCCTTTGCCAATTTAGAGACTTTTTTCGGGAATGCTGCATGAGTTTCAGATTCAGATATTATGTATGCACTGATAACATTTATTGCCTTACATTTAGCCACATGCCAGACATCATATCTGTGTTTGATTTCTGGTTGTGTATTTCTTAACCAAGCATCAATTTGCCGGGGTCGGTCAGTCACCAGTAACCCAATGGAGAGATTATTAGAATGAAAGAAATGTAGTCCTCTTTGAAGTCCCTCCATCTCCATGTGGTAGCTAGACCCTACTTCATTACTCTACATACATTACAATACACCCACATCTAAAATAACGTTATGTTCAAGGTCCATGAGAGTGTACGCTCCATACTTGGCACAGTGACCTGGACTGTCACTACGTCCATCACCGCCAAGTGAAAGGGGTTCATCAAATGCTTGAAGTACCCGGACTAGATTCATCTGTTGTTCACTCCAAACACTCAATATCGTTGGCTGCAAAAACCATTTTTGATGATTGTAGAAGGTACCAGGTGTAATTGAAGCACAATACAGAAAATTAAATATACGGAGTGATTTGGTTGGCTGAGCTCCAGCAATTAAAATTGCAGCTGATAGGAGAAGGTTGCCGGCAGGAATATTTTTAAGTATAGGTTGGCTTTCCCATTTGCGATTATAATTGCAATGTTCACACGACTCATGGATGACACACAAAAATGTACCAACTGTATGAGTTTCGATGGCTGGTTGCACACTGGACAGGTCATGAATAAGGACAGCAAACAGGACTTGAACACTATGTATTTCTTCTCTTGGTCAGGAGATTCTCTGTGTAAGCCAAAATTATTAGAGGATAAATGGACTTAAATAAGTTTTACTTACTCAGCAATCACTGGTTTAGGTTTGGGGTCTTCGTATATTGATTCTGAAATTTCTTGGTTGATATTGATGCTCTCGTCATCTGTCATGCTCATACACTGTATTGGCTCTATGTCTGGGGTGGAAGACCTCTGGTAGCCAATAGGTCCAATCTCACATTGCACTTCTGCATCACAGTACTTAGTAGGCTCATCAAAGTCTGTCTGTGCGCCTATGTAGGCAATAGAAACAATAAATAAAGTGCAGAAAAGCCATTGAACATTATAGCTACCTGCATCTACTGATTATATCCTAACTTGAATCCTGGCATTCTTGCATTTTCTTATAGGAAGAACTTGAACACCCACAGATTTAGAAAGACACAATGCATCCTGCAGTTAGTTATTGTTATAGGAACAACATGTAAACTAATGCATATACCTAACCAATAACTTACAGTCCTATCATCAGCTTCATTTCTGTCCACTGATTGCTCAGTTGCTACATCTCCATTAGTCATCTGCACTTGTAGATACAATCTCAGAAAGTATCTATAAACAGACCAATACTAATATTGGAACGACAAAGTGTAAGAGTGAGTTACCCTAGCTTGCTCTCTTTTTTCAAAGGCTGATGATTCACGAAGTCGCTTAGGAGCTACAGTGGATGATGGTGGTCTTGGAAAAATAGTGGGCACAGCAGTGGATTTAAGCCTAGGCTTCATTTTTATACCTAGCTTTTTTGAAGTAGTTGTTGTCAACTCAAAGCAATCCTCAGTGAAGTGCTCACAGCATATAGCTGAGTATTTGCTAGGACCTTTCCATTTATCTCTTGTCCTCTGAACTTGCAGGGTCCATGCCTTCCTTAGCTTACTCTCTGTTGGAAACTGAAATAGTGAAACACCTTTCTTCTGAGTATTGGTGGAGCATCCAAAAACAATACAATTCCTTCCCATACTTCAGATTGGTACTACCACTATGGCCATGAGGTCAATTGAATCCCTATGTGCATCACACCGAAGCTCTGCCTACAACAGGAAGTGAATCTTGAATGGCTATTTAGAGTGAAAAGCATGGTACTATATCTTTGCTTGCGGTGAGTTTTGACCAAAACTGTTTAGGGCAATGTTAATACATGATATTATAGTACTTTTGGTGTATTTTGAGGTTTTTTATTTTTTTCATTGAATATACCCTTTAAGTTAAATAAAACATTATGTAAATGCTAGCAAATATCTAATCTTATACTCTAATAAGATTACTTCTGTGGATATTGTACAAACTGTAGTGGAAGGACCCGTAGTGAAAGGACCTAGGAATATTGTAGTCATAAATTTTGTTGCATTATGTCAATCGATATTAAAGTTGTTAAAAATGTTTCATGAATATACTGAGTGAGATACAGTGATAAGTAGCAAGCTAAAGAGTGGGGTACACACAGCATAGTATGTTTGATTATATTCAACAATTTGTAAATTTGAGTAAATGATAATACCTGATAGGTCAGGAGAGCGCAGACAATGTGTATCAATATTCTTAAATCCTTCTAGTATAAATTTCACCTCCACGGAACTGTCAGGCGAGAAAGTTAGTCAAAATTTCAGAAAAGGGGGACATGCATCAACATACGAACGAATAACTGATTTATCCAAATGAGTGCAGTCAGGTTCATCCAGATAAAAATTAGTTGCTGAATTTTGCACATAAATATATTGCACAGTCACGTCTTTGTCTGTGTCTTGAGGTGGACAACATGTCTGGATACTAACTTCACTTATTCTTGGAATTCCTGGTTAATGTAGTTCTCCACACTTTTTGTGAAAAGGCGACTATTCTTTACGACAGACAGGTAGATATTGCAGCACTGTTGTTGACCAGAAGGCATCAGACGTGATGTAGAGTTGCAGTGAAGAGATGATACATATTGCTTTTCCAGCCAATAGACAACTCTTCTCACATCAAATCGAGAAAACTGTCGGCCAATTGAGTACCATGATAATTTTGAGACTTACCAGCTCCCCATAGTTTGGGGTAAAAGTTGAAGTCATCAGGTTGGTTTTCATCACAAGTGACAAAGCAGAGATTCTGAACATCATCTGGTGCCTCGTGTTTTATTCTTACGGTCACTCGAGTCTTGAGTTGCTTGGGGCAACTGATGTGATAAACTTTGCTAATTGGCTCGAGTCTCTTGTGGAAATATCTGGAAGGTGCAACTGAGCCAGTGGTTATGCTAATGGTGGTATTGCTGCAATCTCCAGACTGATTTTCTTCAAATTGTACCTGCAGCCCATCTTTTTTCATATCTACTGAACTTTTTTGCCCCTTGTATTCAACTTTAACTTTCAGTTCAGCAGTAAAACCTGGCAGTGTTTCTTGTTGTACTTGTTGGGGTACTTCTGCAAAGAAAATACAAAAGTATGCATTGCTTTCTGCCACTCAGCAAATAATAAGGGATATGTAATGTAATTGTATTTTTCTCAATTAATCTATCATGTAATAAATGTTTACCTTCTTCTATGACAGGTAGTGATATATATTGATCCATGGTCATATTTTCCATTGTTTTCTCTTGATAAACTTTGGAAGCAAATGGAGGAGAGTCAAGAGAGGCTGGAGTATTTTGATTTAGAAATGCAGCACTGTTTTCACCTAGAAAAGCATGGTTACTTTCATCTATCACAAAAATAATAAAAAATGTAACTTAACATTCTAAGTCTGGTTAGTTCACTTGTGTATAAGCACAACCTTTCAGAAATTTGGGCTTGCTGTTAAATAAAAGTCATATCTGGACACCCCTAATCTTAATATTTCCATAGCTAGTTTATAACTAAATGAAATAGCAGCAAACAACTCGTCTATAAGCCATCCAATATAAATATATGCTCATTATGTAAAATAATGTAATTAGCTATAATTTTAGTGGGGTGTGCAGGAGACCATACATCCTGATAAACACCCTATGTGATGTCTTTTAAGCACCACGTTATAACAGTATACACATTACATGTATGGAGGATGCTAAGATTAAAATGGTTTGGTAGAAATCAATATATTATTGTGAATAGTGTCATTGTGTTTAAAATCCTTGTTTAAAAAACTTGAATTCCTATGTAAAGAGCTAACTGGTACTTCAAGTTGCAAAAAAAAACTAAACAATGTTTGTGATTAATGAGATAATTCAGGTAATTTTAATGTTAGTTAAAATATTTTAATCTAACAGTTGTATACTTGTTAACTTGATGAAATGGAACTGGATTAACTTAAGCATGATTAGCACACCTCCATTAAATTAATACTTACACTAAAGATATTTCTATTATTTATGAGGAATCAGAGTGTTTTTAATCCACATAGAATAAATAAGTTAGTCTAGTGCGGGCAAGTAAGCCAAAATACAACAACAACAAAACAACAACAACAACCATAGGAATGAAGCAGAGGTTTGATCACATACTTTTGCATCTAAGATACTTAAGACTGCAACAATGTGATGTGTTTTTATATTTAGCAATAATCAAAATTTGCAAAGCCTGAAAGTTTTCCCAGTAATCATTAATTTCACTACATATGCCACTAATATGCCACACACATTTTTGTTGGGAAGTGAACGCATAGAACAAGACATCTTTTAGGATTTTTTAATCTCTTGAACTAATTTTTTTTTCATTCCTGTAATACTTCACAACCCCATGATAATAATATTTACCTTTTTCTGCTGCAACGGGTGGTTGTGGATATTCAACTTCAACTATAGTCGGCATTTCCTTCTCTTCATCTGTGAACAGAAAACAGTATATTAAGTAATAAATTGCTTTTGTAGAGAATTTCAGAGACTTTTTATGTTCACATAGGATGCCAAATAAATATATAAATGGTTCACATAAATATATTTTGTTTTGCAGTCAATACAAAATTCTGCACAAAAACAATTTGCGTGAAACTTTGTATTCCAATTGCACTTTTATGTTAACCACATAGATTCTTGTAGCTTGTTTTCTGGTGGCTTAACTCTAACCATGGATTTGTCTAAGAGCTTTGTATGTGGCACAAGTGGTGGTGAAGATTTAAAAGGTCTATTAGACTCTTTCAAGGGGGTGTGGCTGTGATGTCTATTGTCACTTTCTAGAAATGGTTGAAGCATTTCAACTCCGCTTGTAATTTTGCCAAAGAAATATATCATATATATGTGCTTGTCAATGAGCTACTTAAGTGACGTAAGTCCATTTGAAAATAGCCAGACTGGAGTAGGCACAAAGGAAGTGTAAAAAGCAGCTTGCTGGAGAAACATTTGAAGAAAAGAAAGTAAGAAAATCAAAACATTTTTTTTGCTTCATCATTACATAAATTTCTGCACATTCTTTACTACTGATTTGCATAACTACTCCACTATAGAGGCAGATAATAAATTAAAGAAAATGGAGATAGAATTTTAGGTACTGCTCAGCTTATGTTTAGACATTCTGAAGGTAATATAGTTAAAATTGAGGCAAATTATCACATGAATTCTCATCTTTCATTAAAAAATAATGTATGAATTCTCTCTTGTTTCATTAAAAAATAACGGTGAAAGCTTCATCAATACTGAAGAAAGAGTGCTGCAGACTGGGCTTCTTCTGAACTCATATCATAGAAGCCAATATTGATAATGGTATTTATTTAATATGAATAATTTGCAATTTACACTGGCATTGGGCATCTTTAAGACTAACAAAAAGTTGTCAAAAATTAGTTAGAATTACATAATTTTCATAATGAAGAATAATTAGCACGAATGCTTACTAATTAATTAGAAAAGAACCTTGTTTAGTGGTGCATTCTCACATAATTGTCAGAGTGAGTCTTTGCATCTATAATAGTACACACTCTATGCTTGTTCATTGAACTAAAGTAATCAACTACTGCTACCATATGGGTTGCATTTAGCACTGAAATACATTTTAGATATAACAATTAAAAGCATTGTCTTAGCTTTAGGAGCAGAAATTAAGAACTCTGCAATTTTGTCATGTTGTGATGCCATATCACAATTCCATACAATAGGGAAACAAATTAGTATTGGATGCATGGAAATATTATCCCAGTATAATAGATACTTTTCATGTTTTCAACAACCTTGCTAGACATCTAACTGCTCGATTTAAACTAATTAAACATTAGAAATGTTTACTTGTGGCATTTGTGACAATCCATAGAACATGGCTATGCCAATTACTCATGGCAGTTAGTGTTGTCAAGACATTCAAAACTGATAGAAAAAGATTGAGATGGTGGCTTTATAGATCACTTTCCCATAATAATTCCATAGTATTTCCAGCATATTCTTATACATCCGTTCTATTTCCTTTCTAGAGCTTATTGTAAAAAGTTTCTGTTGTAATTCTGTCATATCTTCCTGCCTTCTACCTTACTTTAATCCTATTGGATGGATTGATATTTTTATTTCAAGGGTGCATCAATTATTTCAATCATTTTTTCAATTGACAATTATATAAGACAGGATAATAGCTAACCTGACGGTGCTCAAAAACTGAAATGGGTTAGGAGAGACTTGGATTTTGGTGATAATGAAGTAATACACTACTAGTAAATTAAAGTTATTTGCCTAATGAATATATTATACTTATACCAAGATACCTTAATAAATGAATATATATATATATAGTACTTATTACATGAGTCAGAGTTAGATATGGCGAAATATTTCACGAACAGGCTAATTAATTTTCACGAGCCAGAGGCGAATGAAAATAAAGCCTGAGAGTGAGATATCTTGCCATATTACACTGATGAGTGTATAAGTGGTTTAGTCCACACTAGATATCTTCACTACTATAGTTAGTACTAGAGGAAGGGTAACTCACAGGGTAAGTTGGTTGTATGGTTTACCCCACACCCCCACCATATTTTAACAGCTGCTCTAAGTAGGCTAGGAAGGTAGCAGAAAAAACCAAGAAAATTCACAAGTTTGGCCAGTGGCTTTTTAACTACAAGGGTAATGAGCTTGCGCAGTACAGCGTAAAATAACAATGTGAAATATCGTGAGTTATTTCACAGGTCATGAACCTAAAAATATCATTGTGGAGATATCTAGGGTGGAATATTATATATTTAGAACATAGCTAACCCCTTTTTTGTATTGTGAAGTAGGCATTCTATCCAGCATAGTGTTGTTCAAGTGAGTGCACAGGGATACTAAATGCCAGAAGGGAGGATACTACTGATAGTATCCTCCCTTCTGGCTAATAGTATCCCCCCTTCTAGCATTTTATTAGTTTTTTTTTTTTTCGTGCAATCATTAATTAAAGAATTTTAAGAATGTTGTTTGCACGGTTTTCCTGTCAGATGGAAAGATAAGATGGATTCACCGCATGCCTTGCACACTAACAATATTTTTCTTAACTAATACAATCATCACCAAAATGAGAAAGTGAGAAAGAAACCAATAACATAATGAACAATAAAAAAGCAGCTATATATGTTGCATAATATGTTATTTTAAAAGTTTTAGTACTATTCTTGTGGATGTTTATATCACTACAGTTATGAAAATTAAAGGCACCCCTTCTAGTATATTGTTTGCAATGTAAAAGCACTACATTCATGGTATTTTCTTGTATTTTGCTTATGTAATCAAAATCCTTTCTTATTCATCGCAAGCTGTTCATCAATGTCAGATACTGTAAATACAAACTTTTTGCATGGCCTTACATCTTTCAAAATTTCATCATCATGTAAAGGTTGACCATATCTTGATTCAAAAGCTAAGTTAGACTGGAGATTGACTGTAAAGAGCAAAGCTAGAGTAATGATTGTTAGGAGCTTGACTTGAAAGTTGACGGTGAGGAGCTAAACTGGAGAGCTGACTGTGAGGAGCTAAATAAAGGAGAGATGATTGAGTTGAAGAAGGTGGAAGAGTAGCTGGTTGAAAGAAGATTTAGGAGAGACAAAGCCGTTGTGTAAATTTTATCTCACCAATTGAGTTGAAATGCGAAAAATAGGTAATGTGGATGGGTGGGCTGGAATGTTCTTTTTGACTAAGTTCGCTGAAAACGCAGTGATATTGACTCTCCTGACTCTAATTCCATCACTTTCGCCGGTTCACTGGAGTCGAGCGCACAACACATGAAAATATTCTATGCGCCGTGGCTCCTTAGAATTGCTCCAATTACTGGACACCTCTCGGTAATGTCTCTGCCGTCTTTGTCGTAGAGTGTCAACATAGAACAAAGGATAGAAAAAATTATTTGGTAACTAAGGTTTTAGTTGCTACGTTCTAAAACAGATAGACAACAAAATCTCGGGAACTACCGCCCGTCGAACCCCTCGGGCCGCTAGTATCGCCCTCGCTACGCTCGGGACGGTACAGCCCGCGGCCCTCGAGGTTCTGTGGGCGGTAGATCCCTCGATTTCGTTGTCTATCTATTATATATTATATATATATATATATATTATACATTTGACACATGAGAATGTCACAATCTGTTGGCTTAGCGTTACAATATGGCTATTTAGACACTCTCATGGGTAACACAATTGACAATCGGGGATATTTGTCAGTGTATATATGTGTGTGTGGACGTACGTGTGTCATTTTGTACTTTGACCCTCACATTTTTGTGTTTGCTTTGCGGTCTACCTCTTCCCATACCTCCACTGACTGAATCTTTAAGTTTAGTGATCCCGTATCATTCAAGGAAATTGTTTACCCCTTCACATCAGGTTGTTTCTGAATGATTCAAGGCACACTTAGGTCTTAAAAACTTATTGTTAGATTCAACACTATATGCAGTAATTCTTTAGAAATTCTTGTTTTTTTTGAAGTCACAAATAATGTTAAAGCGAATGGTTACTATTTTACCAGACGTAATTAAAAAAAACTCGGCCTTTATAATAGCTACGAGTGTTTGTTATCAAAAGTAACTGGTAATTCAAATAGTCAGAGACTACAGAAAATAACAGTACTCAGGGAATTGATGTAATGAAATAGTTCCGTATTTGTTAGCTAAAGTATATAATGGTCACAAATGCTACATACTTTTACTGATAGAAATGGACTGATAGATTCCATGGAAGTGTTATGTTTGTGCATAGCTCGCTCGCCCTTTGTGCTCAAGCACATCACTAGCTGTATTATCCGATAAAAATACATTTATTATGTACTGCTCATGTGTGAATGCCATAATGAGTTTCTTGTGCAACAAACACCTGTATAACCTGGGGGACGCAATAACTCAGCATGATAACTCAGAACAATGGTTATATGGAATATATTGACTTATTATGATGTATTTCCAGTGCAAGTATCAATATAGCTTCCTAGTTAGATACACTATTATGTTACTCAACAATTCAGATAATAGCAAGAATAATAATACTCAACAGTAACAAGTCTAGGTAAAAATACAACAGGAAGTAAGTGTGATCACAATGTAATGAATATTAATGTCAACTAACTCGTGAATATTGTTCATGCCTCTGTGATTATTGTAACAATGACTCTGGCTAATTGAAACACCTTTACCATATACAATTGGCTGCTTATTAGTAGCTGGAGTATTAGAAGTTAAAATTAACCGTACTATAACAATATTGTAACCTAAGGAGGGACTCATTCGCCGTTTGTGCTAAGCAGACCATACAATATATATACTAAATAAATAGAATACATTTGTAACACATACATGCATGCTTACATAATTTTCATATAATATTATGTTAGAGTGCTTACCTCTAGGTTCAGCTTGAGAGGTGTCGTCATGTTTTTTCTGAAAAACAAACAAACAAAAACAACAACAAAAAAAAGCATTCAGAAGTTTTTTGGCTTTATTTTGTGCTTTATCTGCTAATTAGAAGCTATAGCATGTCAGTCAGAAAGTTATTTATTATGTAAGTAATTATAATACTTATATATTCACAAACTTTGTCTCATTGTATTTGCAGTTAATGGATTGTTTAGTAAAACTAGTATTTGTTTGTAAACTTACAATAACAGGTTTCTGTTGCAGATTCACCTGCATGGGCACCATTTTCTAGTAGTATTTTAACTACTTCAGCATGACCATTCTTGCTAGCTGATATTAAGGCTCTGACCACCCATCTTTATTTTTGCAGATTCACCTGGGCACCATTTTCTAGTAGTAGTTTAACTACTTCAGCATGACCATTCTGGCTAGCTATCATTATGGCCGAACTATTATTTTTGTTTTGCAGATTCACCTGGGCACCATTTTGTAGTAGTACTTAACTACTTCAGCATGACCATTCTGGCTAGCTATCATTAAGGCTGACCACCCATCTTTCGCTTGCAGATTCACCTGGGCACCATTTTCTACTAGTATTTTAACTACTTCAGCATGACCATTATGGCTAGCTACCATTATGGATGACCACCCATCATTCTGTTGCCGATTCACCTGGGCACCATTTTCTAGTAGTATTTGAACTTAGCGGTAGTAATTTATCTCGGTTATTGTTGAGTAATTGTGACCCTTACCTTAGATTCAAAAAGCAAGGATTGCAAAACATGCTGGGTGTCACTGTGCTCTGCAATTGACTGGGATCTGAGCAAACTACAGCAAAAGTCTACAAATCCACTATGTGGTCCTGGCAGGAATGGACTGATTGAGCTTTTCTTCCTTTGGCCTTGTGAATAATCTAAGGAGAGCTAAGATGGCCAGCAAAGAGGGTCTCCCTTTCCAGCCAATGGTTGCCATGGAATGGACTCCTCCATAGTGATGGAGACTGCAAGGTAATTGAACATTGGTAAATCTCGTAATTAGTAAAGAAATTCACTAATAAGTTAAAAATTTAAAACTAACACATTTAGATAGCTACCTCTGCCAGGCTGGCTAAACTCCCATGAGAAATTAACCCACCAACTAATGGCAAGGCTAACCTAGATAATACTATTGAAAGGAAACCCAGTACTTCTTTCCCAACCAACAGATTGTTAAAAGAAGGAAAAAAAAAGAAAAAAAAAAGTAGCCAAATTGAAAATTTAAATTAAAAAATATTTTTTATAGATAAATATACAATTCTGTAACAGCTCCAGTTCACTTCTGAATTTGATAAGCTGGTATTGTAAAACTTTATTACACAGGTTTGCTCACATTTTCAGAAGCCAGCCAAAGGTGGAAGACAACTGCTAGAGAAGTGGTAGGGCGTGGCTGACCCAGTGGAGAGTGTTAGGACGAGGCAGACCCAGTGGAGAGGCACCAAAGGCAGTGATAAATAACATTAGATCTCTATCACAATCACCACTCCCTAGTGAAGATCCACATCCCAACTTTGTGTATTCATCAGTATTGAACAAGCTGATTTGCTGCTTCTGCTGTGATGTTGCTGCCAATCCAATTTCTCTTTGCTGTGGGGAGACAATTTGCTCACATTGCTGCTGTAAGAACATTCAGATCACTTACACGCTGTATTGTCATGCTGCTTCAGTCACACATTAAAACACTCCCTCTGCATTGTTCATGTCACTAGTATTGGAGTCTCTGGTGTCCTGCACAAGAAGGTGTGGGAAAACTGTTCAACCTTCAGGACTATAAAAACCCTCTTGACAGCAATTGCAAGTCTTTTGTCATAAACACCGACTCGCCGTCTAAAGTAACACTGAAAGATGTATTTAGCAAGCAGACTTGTACACCCACCACTCCAATAGAGGTGAAAGCAGCTCACCATTTAATCAGGTGGCTCGTTTATCAAGGCAGTGTAGTGACTAGGATGTCTCTGGAGTTATAAAAGTGCAGACCAGTGATCAGGTAAGAACCATATAATATTAATAATTATAAAAAATGATTGCTGCAATACTCAAATACATTGGTTGACAAATTATACTCACCAAACCAGCCAATCACTCCGATGAAAGTTGCTGGGTGTCAGATAGCAAGTGGTGAAGCTAGTAATAGGACTGTCAAGAGGAGGTCAGATGTTTTGGAATCTGCTTGAGAAGTCACCAGTGGAGGTGATAGCACTTCACAATGAGCTACAGAGTTGAATTTCCTGAGTAAAGTTCAGCGTGAAGATCTTCTACAAATACAACTCCCCTTGTTATACCCGCCGACCATGCTCTTGCCATAAAGGCTGACCTTGCAATTCCCTGGACAAAACTTAGGGTGCTTAGAAGGTAGCTGAACTAAAAACAATATTGCCATACCCGTATGATCTTGAAACCACATATACATAAAATGGTTAAAGTCTTTAAATATATCTCCATTGCTAGTGAGAGACAACAGTGCAAGCTTGCAGAGGGAATTGTTGGGGATAACTTAGTAACTGAACGAGCTCCTTTTACTTTTTCTTCAGACAAGTCAAGGAGGAAATTCAGGAAGTTCCCTTTTGCTATCGACCAAATTTGATTGCTGCTATTGCAGACACTATCGAAAGACACGAAAGGTAAATAGAATCTATAATTTGTTCACCATATATTGTTCAGTGATTTCCTAGATCTTGCCATGGGTTGACTTGACACGAAGGAGGCATTTTTTCAGATCTAACTTGGTTGAAATTGGGGGGTGACAAAGGCCATGGAAGTTTTAAATTGACGTTGCAACTTGTAAGCACTATGTCTCCAAACTCTGTGCAGGAGACATGCTTGCTCTCCATTTTTAAGGCTGGTGACTCTACCATGAATCTCCACACTCCTCCGGGGATATATCGAGTGCACATTAAAGAGGTACAAGGAATGCCTTGTAAGTATGAAGTTATAAAAATAAGTGACACCAAATTTTTTTTTTTTATGTTTCAGAGATTGTACAATTCACATTTTTATCTGGCGATTACGAGTTCTTGTGTTGTATGTATGGGCTGAGTGGGACCAGTGGTATGTAACCCTTGCATATAATGATGCTGTGAGTGTGCGTTCAAATCTATTATTTACAAACAGGCCGTCATAATTGCTTAAGGTGCAATATTACGAGTTCTCATCTTGGTCAACCATTGGTGAAGAGAGGACCATTTCCTGTTCTCTTCTGGTGTTCCTGGAAGATCAAGGCCTTAGCTCATCCACATGCCATCGTACAATGCATCCATCTCAGTTCCACTAAAAATGAAAGAGGACACTTCACTTCAATAACCTTCCCAGGCATTCATTTCTTCATTAGGAAATTCTTGAAGTAGACATTATTATTCATAGCTAATGTACCACCCTAACTGTGGTGTCATGATTTCCTTTCTAGCTGTCTATATTTATTTGTGAACGTTGTCTGCTAAACTAGGTATGAGAAAGTCTAGCAGTGATCGTGGATGTCTTTCAAGTAGTAGCTCTGCCAGGGCTACTAAGTTGTTGTATGTGTTGTAAGTTGATACCAAAACAGAAATGATGCCAAGCGCTGATTCACGAAACCTGCGAGTTGCTTCATGTATTCTTTCCGCTAGACTGTTTGGGTACAGTGATGAGCAAACAAGCTTGATGGCATTTAGTCTTCATGAATGCTTGAAATTCGTCGCTTGTGAAGTGAGAACCATTATTGGAAACTATCATCTTGGGTAAACCATGAGTGGCAAACATATTCCTTAAATCGTCGATTGTGTTGGTTGAATTAGCTGCTGCTAGAGGGACTACTTTCAGCCACTTTGAGGAGGTGTCTACCACAATGAGAAACATTTGACCACAGAACGTACCAGATGTAAATGTTCCCATGGGGAAGTTGGAAAATTCCAAGGGTGTAGTGGTGGTTGGGTGGAGAACGTCTAGTTAACTGGCACTGATGGCATGTTAGTTTTTTATAAAAACTTTTTCATCTAAGTCATTGTCAATTCCTGGCCACCAAACAAAATATCTAGTCACTCTGTTCATTCTTGTTCCTCCAGGATATCTTTCCTTCATGTAGAATTTCCATAACGGCTTTCTTCCTTCTTTAGGAATAACCACACAGTTTTACATGTAGAGCTCAGCCTTGTTCTGTGAATAATTCTATCCAACAAAGAATATAAGGCTTCAATGATTGTTCTTCTTTTTGACTCCCTCTAAATAATGCTTCTTGAAGTTTTGCGAGTGTACGATCCTTAGCAGTCCACTGTTCTGATGTGATGGGATAAGCACCCATGACTTCTAATAGGTATACTATTTTGGGTGAGGTAGGAGTCTGAGCTGGTGGAGGTGAATAAGGTAATCTACTCAGAGTGTCAGCATTGGCATGATCCCTGCCAGGCTTATAGGCAATATTGTAGTTGAATCCTCCGAGTAAAAGTGCCCATCATTGAATATGGGTGGATGCCAGAGGCAGAATGGTTGACATTCCTTGAAAATATGCCGTAGAGCTTTGTGGTTGGATAAGTGGTAAATTGCCGTTCATACAGGCAAGCAAAAATGTCTTTGATCCTCCGGTAAGTAGCATCTTTACAGGAACTCAGAAAATCAGGGAGCTGCTTATTGACGTCTGCGATGTTGCTTACAGCTAAATAAAGATTTGCGCGTTCAACATAAGATTTGCAATCTCCTGAAGTAATGAACTGGCTGAGTGTGCTGTGAGCGGTTGACATTGTGAGTAGGTTTCTGCCTCCTAACCAATGTAATAACTAGTCCCAAAGCTATACAAATACTGGATTAGTTTATTTGAAAACTATAAAGTAACACAACTAACTACAATATGAAAGTGTACAGATATTTATAATGATCATGATCAAAGATTTAATGTGGTGTGAACTAAGTGTGACAGTAAAACCAAGGTATGATATAATGAGTCCAATGATAGATAACAGTTTAACCAGTGAAACCAGAATGTCTTGCATCAGCAAAAGTCGGGCTTATTACAGAGTTCTAAAAATTGGTAGTACTATGTGTTAAGTAGCTAATTACGTTATAGTTATAAACCAAAATTGAGGTTTGTATGCGATTTATAAATCGAAATACAAACCTAATGATTTTGGTTTATAACTATTTTATAGCCCAAACATAAACAACGAGCAAAGTATATCGTTAGCTATCTTAGTAATTGTATTAAAGTACCCAAACTCTTCATTATTCCATTTTGCTTTGATCTGCCTTCCACCATAATTATGGTTGCTAAGAACTATATCAGACTTTTCCCCGCTAATACATTTTCTTACGAGCATACCAGACTGTATCCAATTTATAGTTCTTAACGACAAGCGCGGTCGCTCGGGTAACGGGCTATAAAAAAATATCAACAACAAATACATACAGATATATGCAGAAAATAATAAACGAATAAAAAATAAAAAATTATAAAATTAATGAAGATATAATGAACAATTATTCATGGAGCTATGAATCAGTTGCAGTATTTTTCTTTGACATTGTCAGCTAAATTGGCAAAACCAACTGTTTGGTTTTCTAAAGCACGAGCTAATTTACTCCATGTTTTTTCTCCATTTCCAGTCAGCCATTTCTTTAACATGTCTTGGAAACAGTCATCAACGATATGGCTATGCTCATGCTTTATGACATTCAAAGTTTGATAATCCACATCCAACTGAAGGCCAATATTCTTCCATTGTTCTCTGGCGAAAAATGCTTCTTCAAAGACAACCTTAAACTCTTTCATGCTGAGGGTGTCTAAAATACATATATATTTGATGACCAAAAAATGAGGCATAATTATGACATACTCTCGTATATCATGTCATTACATTTTTAAGGACTTATTATCATCAAAATTAAATTGCATTACACCATTTATTCTAATAAAGTTTCATTGGTGAGCAAAGTGAGTGAGACACTTACAGGGGTTAAACAATCGAGATTCCTATAGTGTTTATTAATTAAAAAAAATTTTTTGGCTTATTTATATGGTATGTTAGTTATCACTATATTATTACTAGGCTAGCTAGCTCGCCATTTTTGCTGAAGCACACACGACTAGTTAGATGATAGCTACTTACTTGAATCACTTTGAATACTACTGCTATGCCTTATGGCTGGAATAGAATCTGTTAAACAATAATTTGAGGATAAAATATATTCCTAATATATTGTACTTATTACCTGGTAGATCATATGGACTCATAGTTAAATGGTCAACATCTTGAAGTCCTGTTAGGTTAAACTTTACTGTCACTGAAGAACCAGATTTGATGCGTAGCCGATACTTTAGAAGAGGAGGAGAAGCATTAACATAATTTTTGATTTGAGTTTTACGTAGAAATGTGCAATCAGGTTCATCCAAATTAACATCAGATGGAGTAATTTCCCCACATACGGTCACTTTGGTGTCTGTGGGATTAAAGCGAGTAACAAAACTAGACACTAATTGAACATCTTCTTTGTACTCTTCCTTGATAAAAGACTTTACTCCTTGTCTGAAAGTGTTGCAATTCTTTACAAGTGATACGTAAAGGTTAAGACACAGCTCAGATGACCTACTATATGGTACAGTACCACGATATAGAGATACCTCATAAGATTTTTCCCACTTACTCAGGACACTTCTTACACGATGTCTAGAGAAAAATTTACCAATTTTAAAAAATGAACATTTTGAAACCACTATCTCTCCATATGTAGATGTAAAAGTTCCTGCAGGAAGATAAGTGAAGTCATAAGGAGGCTTGTCTTCAGAGCAAGTAAAAAAATATAAATTCTGAACATCATTTGGTTCATTGTGTTTAATTCTAATAGTTGCAGAAGTCTCGAGTATCTGGGAGCTGTGTACGTGATAAACTTTGCTAACTGACTCAACCTCATTAGGCATTCGGGTGTAACCTAATGATCCTGTAGATATTTGAATAGGAGTATTACTGCAGTCTTCAGACTTGTCTTCTTCAAACTGAAGTTGTATTCCATTCTCTTTCCAGTCCACAGAACTTTTGTGTCCATTGTAAGACACAGAAATGTTTTCATCTTGAATAAACCCAGGCAAGGTAGACTGAGATTCTGTAAAAAATAAATGTATACACATAAAACATTTGTATTACATAAAATAAACTTCCAAATAGTTTGATATAATTAACAACTTTTGCAATAAAACATGTATTATATTTTTGGCTCCAGCTTATTTAGGGACATAGAAAAAAGATGCTAGTAGTAATTAGTTATGTAATGGCTACAGTTGCTTAATATGTAAAAGTATACAAGTTTTAGCCAATTCGCAATATATGATTTACCAGTGGAGCACTTCAGAACTAATAAAGAAACAGAGTTAGCCTTGTTTTAAATTAGATAATAATAATAAAGAAATCAGCTTGACTTACTACTTGTGGTATAACTTTCTTATCCCAATCGGAATAGCTACTAATAACCAGGTACTCATTGAATACAATGGTTAAGTTTGTTTGAGCATTCAACTCAACAAAGCTAGTTGCCAAAACTACAGCAATATACATGCCAGGGCTTAACTGGAGTAGATTTTGTATTGGGATCGGGATTTTAAATTCCTCATAGTGTTCACCCCCAATTTGGGCAGGAATAGTCTATGTAGTGTCCCTCCTATTTCATTGTCAGGTTTTTTTCATATGGTATGTATGCATGTTCTAAACTATAGTTAAGTTAGCTGTGTTAAAAACTTGAATAACTTCCAAACAGAAGTAGCTACTCATCTGGGGTTTGTACCATAGAAAATCTCTCGTCAAAGTGGATAAAAGTATTCCTTCAGTATGCTCCACAAATAGAGGAAAAGTGCTATTTCAAAAATCATTACAAAGTCAATGGGAATGAAAGAAAACAACTTAGCCACTCTAGACATGCTCAAAATTAGTCACATGATTTGGCTCAAACAATCCTCGTAAACAAAAAAGTCTATTTCTCTCCTTAAGTTGATGCTTTTCAGGCCTCCTACTCCTTTACCAGTCTAATGTGAATGCAGAAATGTGCTAAATGAAGCCTTGTGTGTTGTATCAAGGAAATGGATGAATGCATGGATTGCTGGACAATATATAGTATTCATACAGAGTGTAAGATATACACAAGGGATGAATGCATTTAAATAAGGTTGAAAACTTTAATGTGGAAAAAAAATAAGGTAAAAAACACGGGGAAAAGCCTTCAGTAATTTTAATATGGAATTTGTTTCTTTTCACTTGTTTTAATTACATAAGCTAGGTATATAAGCTAGTTACATATATTTTTAGTAGTAATGCTAAGAAAGTGAAAATCTATATCATAATACATTTGTGTGTTAGTAACAATGACCGACAATAGTGAGTGTATTCATGAATAAGTCATGAGCTTAAACAGTTTGATAAAGCGTCGTTGTTACACTGAATGGGTAAAGTGTTCTTACATTTAATAGAAAATGATTAATTGTAACTGAAAAGTGGGTGGAATAGATGAGGGAAAGCAGCATAGTTTCAAAAAGGAAGGCAAAAGTACAAAAGAGAAGGCAAAAGGAGATTATTTGTAACTAATAGCAGGTGGAATCGGTGCAGTAGGGTGGTACAATAAAAAGAAGGTGATAATACGAAAGAGAAGGCAAGAAGAAAATGATTAATTGGAAATCAAAAGAGGGTGGAATTGAATTGTTGAGTATAGATACGTACATTTTAAAAAGGTAGGCGAAATTACGAAAAATAAGGCAAAAATTTCGTATAGCATAAGTCCACAACCATGACAGAAGGACAGAGAGATTCAGAATGAGGAGAGTTAGACAAAGGAAGGAGAAGGGGCTCCATGACTCAAGAAGAAAGAGCGAAAATAAAGGAGGTTGAGGATAAGAAAAGCCGAGATAGTTAAGGAAAAATGAGAGCCGGAATGGGAAACTTATGTGACCTAAACAAATGGTAGAAGATGATAAAACTAGATAAAAACACTATGCTACTGTTCAGGTCCTAGACCTTCACACACAGCTAGCCAAGTTAATAAGCCCCTCCCATCTATGACTTCTGCATTACACAAACCCTCATCCATTATCACCTGTAGAGACTCCAATACACTCCCAAGGATCATTCGATTATACACTTAGACATTCACCATCTTGTTCTTTCCCATGTATTCCATTCTAAACTTACCTCATACAAACCCACTGTTTACTTGGTTCTAGTCATGCCCTTCATATACTCTTGTAATGCAGTTCTTGATTAGTTGTACTATTATTAAAGTTGTGAAAGTCAAAGTTTTTCTCTCTCTCCTAGCTGTCCTTGTGCAGTAATAGTTAGTGCAAGTTCTCTGCTCCCTTGCTAGTAGAGATCTCTGTCTTGCTACTTAGTTCAGTTAGTGTTCAGTTATTGTAGTAGTTAGTCAGTCGCATTGTGTCTAGATAGACTGAGCTTTAGTAGTGACAGAAGTGCTCTTTAGTGCATAGCTTAGTTATAAGTGATAGCTAGGCCTTAGAATTGAGTAGTGTGTTGGATAGCTGGTCCTTCGATTGTCACTTGATTAATCGTTTCTGTCCTGGGCGCCTTACACCCACTCGGTTACAGCATTCTTACTTTGCAGTACGTCAAATGCCACCGTATAGCAGGGTACTTGCTAGTATATATATATATATATATATATAATACAACTGCAATGGAGTCAATTTACAAACCTTTGACAAACACTTTTAATGTTGCACATTTATAAAGTCTCAAAGTTTGTGAAAAAATAATTCTCCCATCTAGACGAGTATATGGCATGTACCACATCCGACAACAAATTAATACTTATATTAAAGACTGTTTAATCTATTCACAAGGAATCAGAGTGTTTTTAATCCACATAGAACAAATACGTTCGTCTAGTGAGGTCAGGTAAACTAAAAACAAAAACAACAACAACAACAAAAAATGCAAAACAAAAACAACACAAAAACAGTCATAAGTGTGAAGCAGAGGTTTGATGGTACACTGAATAGAATATGTGTCAACTTTTGCCTCTAAGATTCTTGTAGAATGCAAGTATGTGATATATTTTGATACCTTAGCAATAATCAAACCTCACAGTGCTTGAAAATCTGTCCAGTAGTTTTGCTATATTGTATGGAACTAATATGCCACAAAAATATTTGTATAATATATTGGGTAGTGAACACAGTGAATAAGAAAGCCTTTAGGAGTTTTTAATCTCTTGAACTAATTTTTTTCATTTCTGTAATACTTCACAACACACAATGACAATAATAAATTTACCTTCTGCTACAATTGGTAGCTGTGGATATTCAATTTCAACTATAGTTGGCATTTCCTTCTCTTCATCTGTGGACAGAAATGTTCATGTTATAAATTGCTTGAATTTGAGAGACTTTTATGGTCACATAAGACACAGAATAAATGAATCACAGAAATATACAAAATGCTGCACAAAAACAATTCACATGAAACATGAATGGCGGTTTAACTCTAAACATGGATTTGTCTAAGAATTTTTGTATGTTTCAAAAATAGTGGTGAACATTTAAAATTTCAATTAGACTCTTTCAAGGGGTGTGGCTGTGACGTATATTGCATCTAGAAGTTGTTGAGGCACTTCAACTCTGCATGTAATTTCATCAATGAAATACATCATATAGATGTGCTGGTTGATGAGCTACTAAGGACGTAAGTTTACTTGAAATTAGTCAGGATCAGGCTCAAAGGAAGCGTAAAAACTGGCTTGCTGGAGAATCATTTGAAGAAAAGGAAGTAAGAAAATCAAAATCAAACTGTCTTTTTTGCTATACATCATTAAGAATTTTCTGCATATTCTGTACTACTGATTTGGATTAATTGCATAGCTACTCCACTATAGAAGCAGGCAATGAATTAAAACAGATGGAGGTAGAACTTCAGGGTACTGCTCTGCTTATGCTTAGACTTTCTGAATGTAATATAGCTTCAATTGAGGCAAATTATTACATCAATTCTCTTGTTTCATTAAAAAATAACATTATTGTGGTATGCAATGAGCTTTGTGTCAGTGAAAACAGTCAATACTGAAGAAAGAGTGCTGCACTGGGCTTCTTCTGAACTCATATCATAATAAGCCAATAATTAAAATGGTAATTATTTAGTCTAAATTTGCACTTTACACTGGCATTGAGCCTGAGAGTGAAATATCTAGCCATATCACTCTGCAGACGAGTGTAATAAATGGTTTATTCCACACTAGATATCTTCACTGAAGTATTTTTTTGGTAACTCTTGGTGTAAAGTTAGCCAAAACTCACTAAAACTTTTCAATTTTCTCCAGTTTTTACAGCTACCTTCCTCTGGTGTACCCTGCTCAACTGGGTTAGAGCAGCTGTTAAAATATCAGCTTGCTTGGGGTGTAGGTAGCCCCTACAACCAAAAGATATCTAGTGTGGCTTCTTACACTTATCAGAGTGTTTTGGTGAGATATATCACTCTCAAGGCTTTATTTTCACTCACCTCTGGTTCATGAAAATAAATTAGCCTGCTATAGTGAAATATCTCTCCATATCACACTCTGACTCATGTAATAAGTAATAGTTATGCCATGGCCAAGGAGGGGTTATGGAATATAACCTTCCGATCCTGAGGGCGAAGCCCGAGGGATAAGGGCGGTGATATTCCATAACCCTGACGTTGCCATGGCACAACTGTTTTATACCATAGTTGCTGCTACTACTACTCTCTCATATCCACCTATATGGGACCAGCCCTACCACATATAACTCTCCTGCCGCTCTCATACCACAGGAATTTACCACAGCTAGCTGCTTTACTGCTTACTGCTGAGCAGCCCAGGTAGAGTTAGATCTGGAGATAACAGCTGGCAGCTACAATGCTAAAGTAAACTTGCTAAAGTAAACTTGCTAAAGTAAACTTTCTGGCGTGCTTCAATTGAATTTTAATTGAATTTTAATTTTGGGCGGAAACACGGAAGAATTCGCTTGACACCTGCACCGGGAAAATATCATAGCCCCAGGAAAAATCACGGGAAAATATCACTTTTAATCCATGGGTGTTACCGCAGCAACCATGGTATAAGTATTTTATAATATATATATATTAATTTGACACATTAGAATGTCACAATCTGTTGGCTTAGTATTACAATAATATGACCATTCAGACAACTTGTATTCTGTATTATCCAATAAAAATACATTTATTATGTACTGTTCATGTGTGAATACCATAGTTAGTTTCTTGTGCAACAAACACCTGTATAACCTGGGGGACGCAATAATTCGGCATAACTCAGAACATAGGTTATATGGGAATATATTGCCTTATTATAATGCATTTCTTGTGCAAGCATAAATATAGCTTCCTAGTTAGATACACTATTAGATATGTTACTCAACAATTCAGATAATAACAAGAATAATAATACTCAACGGTAACAAGTCGAAGTAAAAATATAACAGGAAGTAAATGTGATCACAATGTAATTCATGTTAATGTCAACTAACTCATGAATATGAATATTGTTCATGCCTCTATGTTTAGTAATGACTCTGGCTTTTTGTACTAACTCGGGACTCTTTTAATTGAATATTTCCGCATCACGCGAGCGTTCTGTATTCTCCCATATTGTACGGTTTATATTGTACGGTACACTACGCATGCGCGTAGCGAGTAAAATCAATGAAAATTGAATTGTAACCGGTTGAGAAAAATATCAAGGCAGCAATAAATCACTTATCACACTCGTCGTACAATATGGGAATGATATTTTACTCTCACGCCACATTTTCACTCGCCTTTGGCTCGTGAAAATATTTTGCGTGCTCGTAAAATATTTTCCCATATTGTACTCTGACTCGTGCTATAAGTATTATATATATAATATATATAATACTTATTACATGAGTCAGAGTGTGATATGGTGAAATATTTCATGAGCAGGCTAATTTATTTTCACTCGCCTTTGGCTCGTGAAAATAAAGCCTGAGAGTGAAATATCTAGCCATACCACTCTGATGAGTGTAATAAGTGGTTTATTCCACACTAGATACCTTTACTGAAGTAGTTTTTTGGTAACTGAAGGTGTGTAAAGTTAACAAAAACGTACTAGGGGCTCCCCACAACCACAGTGGATATTATAGCAGCTGCTCTAACCTGGCTGGGTAGGCTCCACTAGAGTAAAGGTAGCTGTAAAGACCCAGAAAACTTGTAGCCAGGCCTGGTTGCTATAACTACTCTGGTAATGAGCTTGCACAGTACAGCCATGAGATAACACCATGAGATATCTTGAGATATCTCACTATCACGGATATCTCACTATCACTTCGTACCTAAAAATATCATGGGTAAGATATCTAGTGTGGAATAAATATATAATATACACTAAATAATAGAATACATTTGTAATACACACATGCATGCTTATATAATTTACATATATATATGTCAGAGTGCTCACCTCCAGGTTCAGCTTGAGATGCGTTGTCATGTTTGTTCTGAAAAAACAAAAAAAAACAACAAAAAAGCATTTTAAAAGTATGGCTTTATTTTGTGCTTTATCTGTTCATTAGTAGCTATAATAAGTCCACCAGCTAGGTATTCAATATTGTGCTAGCATAATTATAATACTTATATTGTCACAAACTTTGTCTCTTGCAGTTAATTGATTGTTTATTAAAATGAGTATTTGTTTGTGAACTTACAATGACAGGTTGTTGTAATGTACTCGAATATTCCTGCAATAGTTTAGTAAGCTTTACATAGCCTTGCTGATTGCATATCATCAGGGCTGACAACCCATCTTTGTTTCGCAGATTCATGTCGGCACCATATTCTAGTAGACCTTTAACTACTTCAGTATGACCATTCTGGACAGCTATCATTAAGGTTGATTCTCCATCTTTATCTTGCAGATTCACCAGGGAACCATTTTCTAGTAGTATTTGAACTACTTCAGCATGACCATTCTGGCTAGCTATTATTAAGGCTGAGCTATCATTTTTGTTTTGCAGATTCACGTGGGCACCATTTTCTAGTAGTATTTGAACTACTTCAGCATGACCATTCTCGCTAGCTGATATTAAGGCTGACCACCCATCTTCCACTTGTAGATTCACCTGGGCACCATTTTCTAGTAGTACTTTAACTACTTTAGCATGACCATTCTTGCTAGCCATCATTAAGGCTGACCACCCATCTTTCTTTTGCAGATTCACCTCGGCACCATTTTCTAGTAGTAGTTTAACTACTTCAGCATGACCATTCTGGCTAGCTATTATTAAGGCTGAGCTATCATTTTTGTTTTGCAGATTCACGTGGGCACCATTTTCTAGTAGTATTTGAACTACTTCAGCATGACCATTCTCGCTAGCTGATATTAAGGCTGACCACCCATCTTCCACTTGTAGATTCACCTGGGCACCATTTTCTAGTAGTACTTTAACTACTTTAGCATGACCATTCTTGCTAGCCATCATTAAGGCTGACCACCCATCTTTCTTTTGCAGATTCACCTCGGCACCATTTTCTAGTAGTAGTTTAACTACTTCAGCATGACCATTCTGGCTAGCTATTATTAAGGCTGAGCTATCATTTTTGTTTTGCAGATTCACGTGGGCACCATTTTCTAGTAGTATTTGAACTACTTCAGCATGACCATTCTGGCTAGCTATTATTAAGGCTGAGCTATCATTTTTGTTTTGCAGATTCACGTGGGCACCATTTTCTAGTAGCATTTGAACTACTTCAGCATGACCATTCTCGCTAGCTGATATTAAGGCTGACCACCCATCTTCCCCTTGTAGATTCACCTGGGCACCATTTTCTAGTAGTACTTTAACTACTTTAGCATGACCATTCTTGCTAGCTATCATTAAGGCTGACCACCCATCTTTCTTTTGCAGATTCACCTCGGCACCATTTTCTAGTAGTAGTTTAACTACTTTAGCATGACCATTCTTGCTAGCCATCATTAAGGCTGACCACCCATTTTTCTTTTGCAGATTCACCTCGGCACCATTTTCTAGTAGTAGTTTAACTACTTCAGCATGACCATTCTGGCTAGCTATTATTAAGGCTGAGCTATCATTTTTGTTTTGCAGATTCACGTGGGCACCATTTTCTAGTAGTATTTGAACTACTTCAGCATGACCATTCTGGCTAGCTATTATTAAGGCTGAGCTATCATTTTTTTTTTGCAGATTCACGTGGGCCCCATTTTCTAGTAGTATTTGAACTACTTCAGCATGACCATTCTTGCTAGCTGATATTAAGGCTGACCACCCATATTCCTCTTGTAGATTCACCTGGGCACCATTTTCTAGTAGTACTTTAACTACTTTAGCATGACCATTCTGGCTAGCTATCATTAAGGCTGAGAACCCATCTTTCTTTTGCAGATTCACCTCGGCACCATTTTCTAGTAGTAGTTTAACTACTTCAGCATGACCATTCTGGCTAGCTATTATTAAGGCTGAGCTATCATTTTTGTTTTTCAGATTCACGTGGGCACCATTTTCTAGTAGTAGTTTAACTACTTCAGCATGACCAGTTTGACTAGCTATCATTAAGGCTGACCATCCATTACTTTTCTGTAAATCAACTTGAGCACCATTTCTTGATAGTAGTTCTACCACATTGACGTGCCCATTTCGACTAGCTTCTACTATAGCAGATGACCCACTGTTGTTTTGCAAATTCAACTTCGCACCATACTCCAGCAGTATATTGACTACATCCAAATGTCCATTTTCAGAAGCTAATAGTAGCGAAAATCTTTCATTTGTCTTCAAATCTACTACAGCCCCCCATTGTAGCAGTACTTTTGCCACTTCTGCATGGCCTTGTAGACATGCCAACATTAAAGCTGAATATCCTTCCTCGTTCAACAGATCCACTGGTACCCCAGATTCTAACAATAAGATAGCAACATTTGTGTGCCCCGTACTGCAGGCAGTATGGAGCAAGTAATCTTCTTTTATAATACTCAGCAAATTACCTGACAAGTTTTGCAGTGCAATTCTCGCAAATCTGACGTCTCCTGTCTCACACCCACGCTTTAGGACTTGTACAATGTCCTTGCGGGGGCTAATTTTGAGGATAACAGAGACTGTGTCGTAATCTTGACGTATAATTGCTGTTTGAAGATGCTCCATTTTTTTGTCGGGTATTTACTAGTCTGGCGGGCCAGACCCTTTACCTTCTTTTTTATGGGCGGGGGAAGGGAAAGGGTCTGGATTCACTATAACAACGACTTGTTCCAGAGGAATTTAATTAAAAAGTGTCAAAATTGCGTCACATATTCCCCCGCGCATTTTAATATTTCCCGGGAAAGCAGCTGTCACTTGCAGCTCGACCAGCATACCGGGTTGCGATCCGGCTTAGCTATGGAGTTCTGCTTAGGTTGTGGCTCTGATCTTCCATCAGAGTCTAGATATGTCCGTAGGCTAGTTGCAGAGAGATCAGATCTCTCAAGACTCCGTTCTGGGGTAGTGTTAGCCTGGCGTAATCTAATGAAGGAAGCGTTGGAAGAGAATTCTGGGCCCTCTCTATGTTCACTTTTTCCTGACATAGAAAAACCTGGAAAGATGTGCAAAAGTTGCTACAAGATGTATGACACGCTTTCCAGAAAATGCACCAAGCTCAGGTCCAAGCTATCTGTTGTAGCATCTAGGATTACACCAGTGCCTACTCCACCTGCAGCAACCCCTCACACTCCTTCAAGAAAAAGACTGACTAGTGCTGCCAATGTTATAGCTCAACACAAGAAGCAACTATGCCAATCTTACATTACAAACCTCATCAGGTAAGAGTCTCCCATGCTTGAAGAAGAAAAAAAAAAGAATCGTATAATGACGCATTATAATGACGTCCCATGACGAATGTACCAAGGAATGTGCTAAAACCGCCACCCCAAAATCGGGGTGGCTCGAACAAGTCGTTGATGCTAGTGACGCCAGACCCTTTCCCTTCCCCCGCCCATATAAAAAAGAAGGTAAAGGGTCTGGCCCGCCAGACTAGGTATTTACAGTACAAAGTGGGCGTATACCCTTATGTAGGCGGTGTCCGGCGATGAATATGTCAAGTGCGCATGTGTTAGTGTCGCCAACTAGACCCTTTACATACTGGTACGCTCTGGAAGTGGTCTTGTGGTACTATTGGTGCGGTTGTAAATAAGTTCAGCTTACCACAAATGCGACGAAAAAAAATACATTCTGTGACGATTACTTTCAAGATATGTTACCACACCGAGAAACCTCTCATTTCTTAGAAGTAAAGGTTCACACGAATACATAACTAAGACGTAAACGTTCTCATTCTTATTATAATAAGGCAAGGAGTTTGATAGTCTGGCGTAGCCAGACCCTTTACCCAACCGCTACGGGGAAAGGGTCTGGGCCAGGGACAATCAGGTACCTTGGCTGTTCTAGAGCTGCTAGCCCCACGATTTTGGGGGGTGGTCAATTAACATTCTTTTGGCCGTCTCCTAGGCCAACATGAGTGGGCGTCTGACCACTCTATAAGAGATCCTGCGCCGCTCAATCTCTGGTCGCCATGTCCTTTTCTGAGACTGCTGTGCGTGCTGCTGCTGTACATTCCTCTGAGCGTTTAGGTTATAGGAATTTGAAGGAATTGCAGATGCAGGTGATCGTGGAATTCGTAATGGGTCAGGATGTGTTCACAATTCTTCCCACAGGGTATGGCAAAAGTTTATGCTATGCGTGCCTTCCAATACTCTATGATAAGTTGCATGAAGATTCAAACAGGAGTATTGTAGTTGTTGTCACCCCATTGACAGCTATTATGGAAGACCAGGCAAGTTGGAACTGATGTAGGCATGCAAGTATTGTTAGCTTTCCTAGGTTTTGTGCTGGTCAACAAAGGGACTTTCAGTAGCAGCAGTTCATAGTGCCACTACACCTGAAGCATAGTTGCCAACTTTTAAAAATTAATTTTAGGTACACCTCAAACACCGCCCATTTCTGTAAACCACACCTAAAACCACGCCCCGATTTCAAATTTCATAATAATAATATTTGGATATCATATTTCAGTTTACATATTGAGTGCTTTGTGTGTGGCTTTTTTGCAATTTTTAAGTAATTCGTCATCAAGCTTTACTTCGTGGCAGCAATTGTCACTGTTGAACTTGATAGACATCAAACTAACTAGTGTTGACTGATCCAAATTCGACCGTTGGTCAGGTAAATCTTACAAAGTATCCAGAAATCCCGCTCAGAGTCTGCATTCGAACACAAATTTCCGGTACAAATGTAGGCTAATTACAATTTAGGTGCGGTACATTACAGACCTGATAACTCCGGTATTGTACCTGATGTTCAGGTACACTTGGCAACTATGCCTGAAGTGAAGGCTGGTGTACTTAAGGGAGAGTATGGCTTAGTTTTTTTTTACACCAGAATTATTGTTGGAGAGAAGATGGAGGGATGTGTTACATAGCAAGCCATATGAGCACTGAGTCCGAGCGTTCTTGATGAAGCTCACACAGTAAAAAAGTGGTGTGTTATAGTTTTTAAAAATGTATACTACTCATATGGATAACAAGATGTCTTTATTGATTGATTTTAATTTCATATAAAATAGCTTGTGTTACAATTTTCATCCAAAAGTTTGATTACATTCTAAACCAAGAGTACCCATGAAATTTTGTTAAGAAAACTTTGTTATAATTTATAGGGGTGAATCATTCCGTGAAGCGCTTCTTCACATTGGTGAAGTAAGAAGTTTGTTACCTAAGGGAGTAAATATAATGGCTTTGACTGCTACTGCAACTAAAACACTTCAGAGGCAAATTGCATATATTCTTGGAATGTACTTGCCCAAGGTAATTGCAGTGCCACCTCATAAGAACAATATAATGTATTCCGTAACATCTCACACTTCATTGAAAAATACTTTTGAACCACTTTCGAAGAAGCTAAAAGAGGAAGGAACAAATATGTCTCGCATGATAATCTACTGCCGAAGTATTGTTGACTGTGCTGATATATATGAGTTTTTAAAGAGTGAGCTTGGGGACAGTTTCCTTGTACCACCTGATGCTCCTGATCAATCAAAGTTTCGCCTAGTGGATATGTATACTTCAATTACTGACGAAGAAGTAAAGAGTCAAATTGTGGTCTCATTTTCAGACGAAAGAGCACCTATTCGATTGGTATGTGCAACATCAGCATACGGCATGGGTGTGGACTGTCCTAATGTCAGAGAAATTATTCATTATGGTGTACCATCTGACACAGAGACTTATATACAAGAACTGGGTGAGCTGGTAGAGATGGCAAGCCCTCATTAGCCATTCTTGTAACACTCAAGTCGGTGACAAGACATGCAGAAAAATCTATGAGAGACTACCAAGCAAATTATGACACTTGTCGGAGAGACTATTTATTTAATGATGTGGACAATATGTACATGAAAATTCAGATATGTTTTCAAGCATGTGAGTGCAAAACATGTGTCATAAAACAATCAGATTTTAACATTTATAAGAAATTATTTTTATTTATGCAGAAAAATTGATGTATTATAATTAGTTTTTAATATAAGCTATGATCCATTTTTTTTATAGCAACAGTTGAATGTGCATGCAGTGGATGCCTAGGATTAGGAAAAAATGTATGACAGCGATTGGGAAATATTTTGAAAACAGTAGTGAGCTCATTCATCTGATAAATACCAAAGCAAACTCTACACATTTTTCCAGGATCAGATTCATTGATGTTAATTTCTTCTATGGTGACTCCTTGGGTGCCTACACCCACACAATAAAGTATCCGCGGTTTTTTGGGTAGCAACGTCCCGCTATGTAATAGCGGGTGCGGTTAAAGTAATTAAGTAACCGCGACAACATTCCTCTAGAACAAACAGCCAAGGTCCCCAGACCTTTCCCCGCGTAGCGGTTGGGTAAAGGGTCTGGCTACGCCAGGCCATTAAAAATCGTTTCTCCGTCCAAATTTCCCTTAAGTCTGGAGCCTATTGCAAAGACTTGAAAGCACTGGAAGTGCTCTCTATCTTGATAATTCTGGTAAGCTATCTAGTCTTGGTTCAAAACTTATAACAGTGGCAACACACAATACCTAGCTAGCAAACATGATGTTTCAGGTATCATGCAGGATGCTAGCAAAGCTCTTGGAGCATTGAACAGAATTTGAGCAGGGACAATGGCAGAAGAGAGGCGAATCAATGTCATATCCAAACATCAAGTAAAAAGATCTCTCACATCTTTTTTCAAGATGTAAAAAAAAGGTAAAAATTCAGAGGAAGAAAGAGTGCTGGATCAGCAGTGTTATTAGTCAATGAAGTATCATGTATCTGTCTGCTTGCATGAGACCTGATATAGCTTTCGGGACTTTGGCTGGATATTCTAGCAGTTCTGGAAAGTCTCATTGAACTTGGCCAATGCTCTGTCAAAGAACCCACAGTTTCACGCAAGATTGAAACATTGATCTCAGGCACCATTTCATACAATTTCGTGTTAGCGCAGGAGAAGTAAACTTACCTACTGCCTACAATGGAAATTGTGGCAGATTTTCTGACGAAGGGTATCTATGTCAAAAGGCTGGAGTGGATTCGTTGTCTGATGTGAGTGAAAGTATAGCTCACAACTCATTAACTGACTGGACAGCATTCACATACACTAACACTTCCTGTTTCACGTTTCATGTCATTTCAATCACTATCTAAACTTATATAGTAGCTATCTGTAATATTTTACTACCACATTTTTGTGTTTGCTAGGTAATTTATCTTGTCCCTCACTCCACTGCTTCCTTGATTTATCAACTTCACCTGTATCATCTTAGGGAATTTAATCATTTATATACCACTTCAATTTAGTACTGCCTGAATGTTTTGGGACACAAAATTTAACAAGGTTCATTTCCTGTTAGCGGTGGTAATTTATCTCAGTTATTGCACTGTTTGTCATAGCTATACACCCGACATCCAGTATTGCTCTTACTACAAAATCTATTCAACAGTCAAATCACAACCAAAATGTGAGCCTCAAGTACACAAATATGTGTGTGAAAGTATTGTGTATTACTGCTACTGCTAAGCTAAGGAAAGAAGAGGATAAAATAGGTTAATAAGGCACTTCAGGTTTTACTAAGCCCTAGTTCTGGACAGTGTAATGGTAAGTGTGTGTGCCTGCAAAGTTGATGGTCCTGGATTTGACTCACTATGGAAGTACGTTTTCCTGATGAATTGGATGCTGTAGAATATCATTCATCTGATTCATTGTATTTACGCTCATGCCTGCTGCATACACACAAATACTAAACCAACAGACTCGTGACCAACATTCTCCTGTATCAATGATTGATTATAATATATATATTCAATTTAACATGCCAGATTAATAGATATTCTATTTTCTCATTCCCAAATATTCTTTGTCAAAGCTGTTTGACTGAACAATGATTGCAACATTCAAACAGTCTCACAATCAGTGTTTGTGTGTGTGCTATTCATTTAACCAATATACATATGAGAATATCACGAGTCTTTGGTGGTTTAGTATTTATGTGCTGGCACAAGCATGAATATGGCCAATTATGCAAGTCTTACTTTGCAGTATCTGGTGAAATAATTTTATATTATACTGCTCATGTGTGAATATAGTAGTAATGAGATTCATGAGCAATGAATACTTGTATGACCTGGGGGACGTAATAATAATTACCCAAAGTGATCACTATGAATACAGGTCAAAAAGTTCAGTACATAATATACTAACACATGTACTTAGAGAAAAGCAGAGTAAAGAGGGTTGGGGGTAGATGTGTGAGTGTGTTTGAGGGGGGGGGGGGGGGGGGAAGGGAAGGAGGAGATGAAGATAGGCCTTTGTAGGCTTGAGGATGAAGTCGTCTGATAAAAATATTATATATAATGGCAATATTCATGCTAATAGTAGTTAATGATAATTATTAAATGTATAAATTAAGCTTTCGGAGTTACAAACAAACTGTTTTCTAAATCTAATTTATACAGTCAGAAAGGTGATAACATAGGGACTAGACAGTTATAGCTTCACATTTTGTAGGACTCACATAATTTAATTGAGGTAAATATATTAATAAGCTAACACAGCCCGTGAAGTTTTCATCAGTACATGCATATATAAAGTGGACTAAGTACACTATTCTGAATAAAATAATAATGAAGAATATCAGTATAGCAATGCTAAATGCTTTGAATGATTAACTTTTACAATGGTAAAATTAATGTGCAAGATATAAAATTACTAAACAAATTGTTTGAATGTTAACCCTGTCACAGTATTTTCCATGATATTATTAGGCAAATCAAGGAAGCCCACTGCTTTGTTATTTAAAGCATCAGCTAATTTTCTCCAATTTCTTTCTATGTTTTGAGTCAACCAAATGTGTTCAACATTTCTACGAAACTATCATCATCATTATGGATGTGTTCATACTGTATGACATTCATGTGTGCAATTTCATATCCAACTGAAGGTCAATTTGCTTCCATTTGACTCGAGCATCATACACTTCATCAAAAACATCTTTAAAATTATCCAAATGGAGAGGCTCTAATGAAATAATAAACAAATTATGACCAACAATTATGACATATATTTATGTTTTGACCTTACATTATGTAGCTCATTGTTGGCTATATTAAATTGCACTTCTCAGCACATTTTTAAATTAACCCTCTTCTGTCTTTCACACTCTGATTTGGAATTACTGATGATTTAGGTGTGAGTTTACTCATACTGATGATTCTAAAACACTTTTATTGTGATAAATTTTTTTTTTTTGACTGATTTTTGAGAAAACACAAAGCTGTAAGCTCATTGTAGGTAGCTTTTATGGGTAATACCCATTATTGTTACATTATAATCACATGAGCAGACACTTTCTTGCTTCTAGAGGCATGTTTGTGCTGGGAAGTTGACTGATCGAGTGCTGAAAGTGGAGTTTTGCATTGAAAATATACTGGTCTGAGAGTCTTGAGCTTTATTTATACCTGATTAGAATAATTTAGACCTCGCTAATTTGAAATATTTATAATATAAACAGCTGCCAGGTGAGCCCCACACATTAAAGCCACATGCCACCACCTTGAGAAGCTATAATTTGTCTGCTCCATCTTTTTCACAGCTGCCTCTGTGCTACTCAAGTTGTTTCTTCTCAAGAGAAACTACTTGGAAGCTCTTGCAGTGTTCCTCTTAACTTTACTGAGGTGTTGCTCTGAGTTCTCTCTTCTTTATTTTATCTATCATAAGGATAAAAATCATATACCTGGACTAGCTAGTTCACCATTTGTGCCGAAGTGCATCAGTAATTAGATTTAACCAGCTATCACTTGACAAACATGATGCTATGGTGATTAAAACTTAATGCAGTAAATATTTTAATGGGTGTGGTTTAGCTCCAAGTGCCGTGGCCCCACCCCCCCTTCCAAACCGTCTTTCCACCCTGTCTTTTATAAAGGCCATCCAGCTAGCAAGTTTAAACTGAGCTTCAACATTAGCAGGAATTATATAACTGGGTAACGAAATGGGTAACTCTGTGGTAATTTGAATGCTATGGGTTGCCAAATGAGTGTGCCTGGTTTGTCTGATAGACACTCAGAAAGTGTGCTAACAACTTGCCAAATAAGTTTTTATGTCATCTGAGAGTTAAAAGGGTCAGGAATAAAAGAGTCACCATCCCCAGGGCCAGGATCATCCATTACCATCAATACTTTTTGACAGGATGACGCATCAGGACAAGTGAAGGGCTATGATCCTTTCCAGCTAGTACTCAAAGCTTTACTAAGCCCAGGGGTTTTCCACAAAACTGAAGAACACACCTACAAATGTCCTATGTTTGACACTATCTGCTTTTTTACAATTCTTGGCATGAGCTGTCTGGAAACAATCTTTAGTGGCTGATAAAAGAGTAATTAAATTTTGCTGAAGATTTAACATAAAGTCAGTAATATTGAGGGGAATACTAGCAGGATCTAGCCAGTAAGACTTAGTGGTGAGAATGTGAAGAGTTCTCTCTTGTTCACAGACTATTTAAAACAATACAGAATTAAATGCATTTGGTCGCCACCGGGAACCGAACCCAGGACCACTTGCATAATGCACAAGCAGTCCTGGTTTCGATTCCGGTGGCGACCAAATATTTTAAGTTAGTTATTGTTAAAAAAAAAGCCTGTGAATGAGAGAGAATACATCTAATGATGAAGATTGATGAAGAGAGAGGGAGGAGGAAGAATATTATATTCCTTTAGCAACAGTTTAAAAAAATTTAAACGCAGATAATTAGGCCCATGTCTTATTGCCTGTAGTTAAATATGCATTCAATCAGTCAATATAATGGTGTATTGTAAGGTAAATTAAAGGTAATGGCAGTCAAAATATTAGTTGAATGGTAAAACAATATTCTAATGAATTTTCTTATTTTCTCAAAGATAATATTCATTCAGATTCATTCAAATTAACATCGGATGGACCAATTTCCCCACATACGGTCATTATAGTGTCTGGGATTAAAGCAAGTAACATAACTAGTGATACATAAAGGTTCCAACACTGCCCTGACAACTTAATATAAGGTACAGAACCATGGTATAGAGATACCTCATAAAATCTTTCCGCAATAAAATAAATGATAAAACTCTAGCAATAGCTGACATCAATAAGTGGAAAAGTTTACAATGGAATGTGAGCAGCAGGAATGTTATGTGAATAGAGTTGTAGGGTAAGAAGAATTACATGAGAAAGAATGACACTCATGGTATGCAGCATGACAATGAGTTTAACTTGTGTGCGATGTAAAAAAAGCAAACAGGAAATGAAGTATATGCAACAAGATAAACAATAAGCAATAAAAGTTGAGAAAAATGGAAAAATGGTGATATTATCACCACATTAATTATGATGGTGATGATGATGACTCTGAAAAAACAATATTACCAAGACTTTTGGCCAATTCTGACATTTGTAAGTCTAAGAGCAGCTTGTGAAATCCATCCCAACTTCGTTTATAATTGAATTGTGAATCATGGTGGAGCCAGTGTGAAATAACTGCATGGCAGCAAGCTTATACTCCTTTGCACACGTTGTCCTCCTTTATAATGCTAATGCTGTCATTACTCAGACCAAGAAGGTCACCAGTTTTCTCCCACTTAGAACTGATGGCTTCAATCAAGTGCAGCTTTTCTGTCTCGGGCTTTCCAAGGACATGTAGATGTCTCATATCGAATGGAATCTCTGAAATAATAAATGTGTTCAGTAAAGTGGACATTTATATCAGTATTAATGCTGTGATTTTGCTTTGTTTCCTCTTTGAAATTGCCCCTCAAATGGTGGTCTAATTATATCATTCTATTGGTACATGCTGAAATTTCTGTTAAATTAAATAGTGTTGATTTAGTCTACAATAAATGAATATTGAAAAATCTTTAATTATTCAACTAAATCTAAAACCTATGTAGTACATCAATGACCCCATTTCAAAATATTATGTCAATCAAGCCTAATGTTATTGTAGAGTAGATAATAGGTTCTTGTATAGTTAAATTTTCAACCAAATTGCATTGATACAGAACTCAAAACTGACTAAAGTGTGATAATTTGTTTTTCATTTATATGTAGCTACTCACGAAATAGGATAACCACAAAGTATGAATTCCCACATACATATTGAGGTTATTACAATAATAATTATATTGAAAAAACCTTGAAGATTATTGTGGGTCGGGCCTAAGTCAAGACCGGGCGTGGCCGGACCACGCCTGCATCGAACCGTTTAAACTTAACTATATTTTAGTCATGCATTTGTTCCAGTTAATTGTTGTCCACGGTAAAGTTAATCATTTGTGTACGTCATTGGTGTTGATCCATAGGTGTTATTGTGCATATGTGTGTGCCTGTGCTGTAGTGTGAACTAAACGCTGCAGTGCAGGAAGTCTAGCTCGTGTGTGTCATCGTGTGTCAGTACTCGTCATAATAGGTGTGGTCTTCATGGTCATATAAATAGTTGTATCAGCCATTTTGCTTCAGTTCTACCTCGTGCTTTCTTTTTTTGATAATAGATTTAAAACTCTATCTGTCAGACTACTGGGTCGGGGTGGAATTCTGGTGGCAGCAACCTTGCCGGCCAGTCAGTACATGAGTAACTTGTGAGGAGCTCCTCTGAGACTGTGTGCGGCAATACCTCCCTTACGAACCAGCTTCCCACAATTATGTAAACTCTGCTTGTCTCATGAGTTTTCTAAAGAAAACATATTGAGAAGTCTTGATTAGCAGTTAAATCTGCAATAACCCAAACTATAATAAAAATTTTCATTTGTCTTTTAATTACAAAAACTAAAGCTATAATTGAGATTAGTGATGTTTAGTTAACTCTAACTAAAATGAAAATACATTTTAGGTGTACTTTCTTACTGTTAGTAACTTACTAAAACTAAAAGTGGTCTGGCACTCTTTATGGTGGTTAAAAGTATACTTCTAGTTATTTCAGTTAACAATAACAAAAATCAAAATGTCTAGCCATTTAGTTAATTAACTATCACTAAATCAATTCCTAGTAATAATTAAAATGGTATGCAAGTAAAGTTTGAACAAACATGAAGTATCTGTAGCTATTAGTTGAACTTTTAAATAAATTTGGCTATAATTTTTTCAATTCACAATTATTTTATTTAATATAGCTACTACAGCTATCATTATTAGGATGAAGTAATTTTAGTAAAAATTAAAACTAAAGTAACTTAACTTTAAGTTAAGTAAAACATTACTGTAAATGCTAGCAAAAGTCTAATCTTATACTCTAATAAGATTACTTCTGTGGATATATTACGCAAAACATACCTTGAGTCTTTCTTGCAGAAGAATCACAATTACTTGATATTGTACGAACTGTAGTGGAAGGACCCATAGTGGAAGGACCTAGGAATATTGTAGTCATAAATTTTGTTGCATTATGTCAATCGATATTAAAGTTGTTAAAAATGTTTCATGAATATACTGAGTGAGAGATACAGTGATAAGTTGCAAGCTAAATAGTGGGGTACACACAGCATAGTATGTTTGATTATATTCAACAATTTGTAAATTTGAGTAAATGATAATACCTGGTAGGTCAGGAGAGCGCAGACTATGTGTATCAATAATTATTCTTAAATCCTTCTAGTATAAATTTCACCTCCACGGAACTGTCAGGCAAGAAAGTTAGTCGAAATTTCAGAAAAGGGGGATATGCATCAACATACGAACGAATAGCTGATTTATCCAAATGAGTGCAGTCAGGTTCATCCAGATAAAAAAATTAGTTGCTGAATTTTGCACATAAATATATTGCACAGTCACGTCTTTGTCTGTGTCATTGAGGTGGACAACATGTCTGGATACTAACTTCACTTCTTCTTGGAATTCCTGGTTAATGTAGTTCTCCACACTTTTTTTGAACAGACGACTATTCTTTACAACAGACAGGTAGATGTTGCAGCACTGTTGTTGACCAGAAGGCATCAGACGTGATGTAGAGTTGCAGTGAAGAGATGATACATATTGCTTTTTCAGCCAATAGACAACTCTTCTCACATTAAATCGAGAAAACCGTCGGCCAATTGAGCTCGAGTCTCTTGTGGAAATATCTGGAAGGTGCAACCAAAATAATAAGGGATATGTAAAGTAATTGTATTTTTCTCAATTAATCTATCATGTAATAAATGTTAGCTACCTTCTTCTATGACAGGTAGTGATATATATTGATCCATGGTGATATTATCCAATGTTTTATCTTGACAAGCTTTTACAGTATGAGCACATCCATAATGATGATAGTTTCGTAGAAATGTTGAAAATTTTGGTTCACTCAAAACAGAGAAAGAAATTGGAGAAAACTAGCTGATGCTTTAAATAATAAAGCAGTGGGCTTCCTTGATTTGCCTAATAATATCATGGAAAATACTGTGACAGGGTTAACATTCAAACTATTTGTTTAGTAATTTTATATATTTTGCACATCAATTTTACCATTGTAAAATTACTTATTTAAAGCATTTAGTATTGCTATACTGATATTCTTCATTATTATTTTATCCAGAATATTGTATTTAGTCCACTTCATATATGCATGTACTGATGAAAACTGCACGGGTGTGTTAGCGTATTAATAATATTTGCCTCAACTAAATTATGTGAGTCCTACAAAGTGTGAAGCTATAACTGTCTAGTCCCTATGTTATCACCTTTCTGACTGTATAAATTAGATTTAGAAAACAGTTTGTTTGTACCTCCGAAAGCTTAATTTATACATTAGTATATTAATAGTTATCATTAACTACTATTAGCATGAATATTGCAATTATAATATTTTTATCAGATGACTTCATCCTCAAGCCTATAAAGGCCTATCTTTATCTCCTCCTCCCCCCCCCCCCCCCCCCCCCCCCCATACACACACGCATCTACCCACAACCCTCTTTACTCTGCTTTCTCTAAGTACATGTATTGGTTTATTATGTGCTGAACTTTTTGACCTGTATTCATAGTGATCACTGGGTAATTTAAAATTACCTGAATTATCTCATTAATCACAAACATTGTTTAGTTTTTTTTTGCAACTTGAAGTACCAGTTAGCTCTTTACATAGGAATTCAAGGTTTTTAAACAAGAATTTTTAAACACCATGACACTATTCACACTAATATTTTTATTTCTACCAAGCCATCATACTTTTTAATCTTAGCACCCTCCATACATTTAATATACTGTTATAATGTGGTGCTTAAAAGACATCACATAAGGTGTTTATCAGGATGCATGGTCTCCTGCATACCCCACTTAAAATATAGCTAATTACATTATCTTACATAATGAGCATTATATATAATTGGATGGCTTATAGACGAGTTGTTTGCCGCCATTTCTTTTAGTTATGAACTAGCTATGGAAATATTAAGGTTATTAAACTGGGGTGTCCAGATATGACTTTTATTTAACAGCAATCATAAGTGATAGATGAAAATAACGATACTTCTCTAGGTGAAAACAATACTGCATTTCTAAATCAAAATACTCCAGCCTCTCTTGACTCTTCTCCATCTGCTTCATGACATTCATGTGTGCAATTTCATATCCAACTGAAGGCCAATTTGCTTCCATTTGACTCGAGCATCATACACTTCATCAAAAACATCTTTAAAATTATCCAAATGGAGAGGCTCTAATGAAATAATGAACAAATTATGACCAACAATTATGACATATTTTTATGTTTTGACCTTACATTGTGTGACTCATTGGTGGCAATATTAAATTACACTTCTAAGTATTTGATTGCACATTTTTTAATTAGCCCTCTTCTGTCTTTCACGCTCTGATTTGGAACTGATGATTTAGGTGTGAGTTTACTCATACTGATGATTCTGAAACACTTTTATTGTGATAGTATTTTTTTCATTTTGGGCTGATTTTTGAGAAAACACAAAGCTGTAAGCTCATTGTAGGTAGCTTTTGTGGGTAACACCCATTATTGTCACATTATAATCACATGAGCAGACACTTTCTTGCTTCTAGTGGTATGTTTGTAATGGGAAGTTGACCAAGTGCTGAAAGTGGAGTTTTGCATTGAAAATATATACTGGTCTGAGTGTCTCTGGCCTGATTAGCTTCTTCTTTGAAGGCAGCATTTACTTCTATCGCTTTAAAGGAGAGAGAGTGTGTGGCTGTCCCTATTTTTTTCTTTACAGACTGCCCTTAATCAAAGGAGTTATTAACCCTATACACTACATTGAGAAGATGTCCCAATCACAATTGTATATATATATACTAGTCTTGGGCAGGCTGAGTTTCGCTGCTTAGTAACTTGGCTATCAACAACACCAGTGAGTTGGAGATCAACATCCCCATGTCTCATTTCTTCTGGAGAGTCTGCTTTAAAATTTTCTCAGAGATTACTTTAGTATTAATGAGAATAAGGCAGAATCTTGCTCAAGGCGATCTTGCATGTCGCTTTGGTATCAATCAATCACTGTGTCACACATCCTTAATCAGTGGATACCAATGTTAGCAAATGTGCTCGGTGGATTAATAGTGTGGCCTCAGACGAACATTGGACCAGCAACTCCTCCCTATAACTTCCTTCCTAATTCAGTTGCAATTATTGATGGCTCTGAAATTTTAATTCAGCGTCCAAGTAATTTGACCACCCAAAAATCATCATAATAGTGACTATAAAAGCCACACTACCATAAAATATTTAGTTGCTATAGATACTTTTACAGGAGTTTTTGCATTTGTTTCAAACGGATTCTCTGGTAATGCAAGTGATCGCTACACCATTGAGAAAAGTGGCAATTTGGAGGTCTTAAAGCCAGTTGGCTGACAAAGGATACACTGCCAGGGATTTATTTGCTATGAAACGGTGTTTTCTGAGTGGGAGAAAATTTAATGAAAGAGAAGCATTGGAGTCACGCACCATAGCAAGTATTAGAATTAGAGTTGAAAATGCAGTCAGGTGGCTAAAAGAATTTAAGATATTCACAGATTGTTTATCTAACCGAATAAATAAACAAATTGTTGATGACATGATAGTTACAGCATGTGCATTGTGTAATTTAAAAGAAAGACTGACTAAAGTTTAATGTATAGGGGTATGGAGAAAGCAGATTCTGGTGGCAGCGATCAGTGCAGCTTTAGCCCTGAGAAGCTTCAATCCGCACACCTCTGTCCCACCTTGAGAAGCAGGACTCCACCTACTGGCCGTGTTCACACACAATCCACATCATGCACTGTGGACACAAAATAACATGCTGAATGTTTATGATTGTATTCATATAATTCTTATAATAATAATATTTCTTCAGTTCACAATAATATCTATTTTATCAAGGCTGCATATTACAGAATAATGTTATTTTGTTACATTTCACTACATAAATAGCAGAGTGATCTTCACAAAGCAATATCCTTTTGTTATCAAACTTTGTAATTCCAAACTATAATAGAGAAGAACATTGAATAGGTTTAAAAATTAGCATAATTTGTAACAAGACAAATGTGTTCTAGTTATATATACTATGAGAGAGTAAAAAGAATGCGTTCTGGACTAAAATTACTGCAGTGAGTAAATCTCACAGATGTGACAAGTTCAAATCATAATCCCCACCCCCTCCCCCCGAAGACATTGTTCAATCATACAAATAATATTGTTGTCTATAATTGTCTAATTATTGTCTAAATTGATCCACTGTGATTGAGTTCTGTGCTTGTATGTTTGTATCTAAATTGTCTATGATCATTATGCTTACCACTCTTCCGACGAATTGTACAATTAATCAATTGTGATGTTGTGCTCTTATCTTTGTTATATATTATATATATATATATGTATAATCTTCTATGATCATATCTTTATCATTCTTCCTGGACACGATCTCTACATGGACATAACCAGTGGCGGATCTAGAATATATTAAGAGGGGGGGGGGGGGGGGGGGGGGCTCTTTTCAATGGGAGAAATAGCTATAGCTACTTATGGAATAATGTTGGCTATATTGTAATTCCTATATGACTAATTCAAATATTCATTCACACAATAATTAACATTATAATGTGACTGTCCAGAACTTGAATGAGCTATTAAAATCAGGAAGGAAAAAAATTAAAACTAAGAGCAATACCAATTTATTAAGGTATTTATGTCTAGAATAAAGAAAAGGGGCAAATAATAGGGGTTGGTGAATTATGCACATATTTTTGTATGCTATGCTAGCAATGCTCACCATTTTAGTAATAAATCTACTGGAAACATGCTCGTGGACAGAGTACTAAGGTCACCTCAACTACCTTCTTCACAACTATAAGAATCCTTGTACACATGACTAATCTGGACCCTGATATGGCCACTGTTTATAATGGGAGTTGTTGACCTGCATCTTGATGGGCAATGGTGCTGGATCTGAAAGTATTACAGAAAGCGATATTGTAACCTTCAATTAGAATTACCAACACAGAGGGTAGCTATTTAGTAAACTCAAAGATACATTTAAAAAGTCCCAAAGCCAGTCTCTGGAAGACTACATCAAATTGCTATTGCTACAGTGCAATAAAAACTAACTAGTGATGTGCTCTAATAGCACAAAATAGCGAATCGAGCGATGCATGTTCTCTGTAATTGCAGCTATTCCATGCATGCTTGGTGTGGCTACAAAATACTGTCAGATTCTTTACTTTGCTAACTGTTTCTGTTTCGTTTTAGCTCTCCTCCTCCTTGCCCTGTCTTTTTCATTTCTTATCGCTCTCCTCATACCCGTAGCCAGGGGGGGTTCGAGGGGTTCAGTCGAACCCCCCTTTAGAGTGACCGGAAGTAAATATTTTAGCCACACCCCACATATAACTTCTGGTGTATAGTCATCTGTTCAATCGTGCTGAACCTGAGCTTGAATTATCTGCTGTTTCTGGCCTAGTCTGAGTCCAAGTGACCTAATAAACATTCAGCGCCTTGGATACAAATTTCGCTCTCATATCGGCATGAGTAAAGCTTGCTAGTTACATCTATTCTTTATAAAGTGCGTGCGATTCGATATTAATAGCACAAGCAACGGATTTTTTTCAACAGATTAGAAAGGGAGCAGTCGGAAATGTCTGAGAAGTTAAACCTCAAATATACAGATAGTAAGTGCACTATCTAGTGTAGCTACACTGCAAATGATTAAAAAAAAAACACACACTGGCCTACTACTAGCGAGTGATAGCACGGGTAACCTGTTCTATTAAGAATCAGTAGCGCTCGCGTTGTTCGTGCTATTAATCTCGAATAGCATGGTTACCCATGCTATCACACGCTAATAGTAGGCCAGCTTTATAAAACTGCACGAGCTACTACAGTAAGCTAAAGATCATTTACAGTGTGGCTACTATGAACTTTGCTTTAATCGATGGCTCCTCCTAATCTGTTGAAAAAAACTCTGTCTAATAGGGGTATAGCTTCTGCGCTAAAGAATGACGTTGTCTCCAACTAGAAACTACAACTGTACATTTCCAAGGCTAGAGCTGCATGTTTGCGCACTTACTCTTACTTAGGCTACCGTGACATTTCACTTGGTCCAGTGCTATTTCACTCGATTTTTCCAATACATTTTGAACGGGCAGTTCACATGCCGTACTTTTAAATAACTTGTAGTACGAATAAGGCGAATTAATGTTGCACTGTTTAGATACAGCTCACCGTAGTGGTTAGAAGCCTGGTTACACGAGAATAATACCGCTTTTCTCTCGAATATCAACAATGTTTAATGAATTATAGTTTTGAAGTTGAATACCTAGCTAGAACAAATTAGTGCACTTACCTTTCGTTTTTTAGTATTGTAGAAGAATTAACGAGGAAACAAAAGTAGGTGTGGCTTATTGCGTCTTAAAATCCGAACCCCCCAATGCGAACCTCTGGCTACGGGCCTGCTCCTTACTAATTTTTCTTCAGGAGTTTCTAACGCCCTCAAAGCTCTTGACCGAGCGTTTTCTAACGTTTTGTCTACTGGGCATCGCTACTTCGTACGGCGGGTAAACAAAACAAAATGTTGCTAAGAAGGTTACCCGGCCCGCGCAAGCGCGTAGGAGAAAGGGTACACACGTACGCCCACGCAAGAACAAAAACAATTTCTAGACCTAACTAGTGGTGCGCTCGAATGCATCAAAATCATTCATATAAAAATAGTATAGTCTTTAGGCTCGCTCGCCATTTGTGCTCAAGCACATCATGGCGAGCGAGCCTAAAGACTATACTATTTTTATTGACTTCTAACACTGAAGCTACTGAAAATAAGGTCCAGTTTTTAAATTTAGCATACAGGGTAAAGGGATTTCAGTACCATAGTAACAACTCTCTGCAACTGCTTGAATTGAAGGAAAAAACAACAACAACAAAACAATACACGTTATTTAAAAGTTTTCTTTGTGATATTCTTTAGCTAAGTAGTGGTTGTAACACACAATGCTTTGACACAGCTGGACATGCACCTACACAGACTTACCTTCGCAGTAGTCTAGTGGACAATGTATTTTCATGTAAATACTGTGCGCACAGCTTATAACCATGACAAAGAGAGCATTGACTTACCACCGCCACTAACTCGAATAGAAATGGAAGTCCCTTAAGTTGTCAAGTTTTAACTGCACCGGCAAAAGAATTCAAAACGGTAAACAATTCAATTTCTAGGGTGATACGGGTACTGATCGATAAACCAGAGGATTCTGTTTAGTGCAATTTGGGACGGGGTCGACAACCAAACTAACACAAAAACGCGAGGGTCAAAGTAAAAAAATGCCTTACGTACGTCCATACATAATATACAAATAAACTAGTGATGTGCTAGAGCACAAATGGCGAGCGAGCCTAAAGACTATACTATTTTTATATGAATGATTTTGACTTCTAACACTGAAGCTACTGAAAATAAGGTCCAGTTTTTAAATTTAGCATACAGGGTAAAAGGATTTCAGTGCCATAGTAACAACTCTCTGCAACTGCTTGGAAGGAAAAAACAACAACAACAAAACAATACACGTTATTTAAAAGTTTTCTTTGTGATATTCTTTAGCTAAGTAGTTTGTAACACACAATGCTTTGACAAAACTGGACATGCACCTACACAGACTTACTTTCGCAGTAGTCTAGTGGACAATGTATTTTCAAGTAAATACTGTTGTGCACGGCTTATAACCATGACAAAGAGCGCATTGACTTACCACCGCCACTAACTCGAATAGAAATGGAAGTCCCTTAAGTTTTCAAGTTTTAACTGCACCCGAAAAGAATTCAAAACTGTAAACAATTCAATTTCTAGGGTGATACGGGTACTGATCGATAAACCAGAGGATTCTGTTTAGTGCAATTTGGGACGGGGTCGAACGCTGAGCGAACACAAAAATACGGAGGGTCAAAGTACAAAATGACATACATACGTCCATATATATAAATAAACAAACATCCCCGATTTTCAATTGTGTTATACCCCTGTAAGTGTCTCGCTCGCTACGCTCGCTCGCCAATAAATAAATAAACTAACATCCCCGATTTTCGATTGTGTTACCCCTGTAAGTGTCTCGCTCGCTACGCTCGCTCGCCAATTATATAATATATATCTGAAATCTCAATTGAACACGACTGATAGTCAGCTTCGCTCGCTCGCTGAAATATATATATATATCGCGAACTCATTAGAGAGTCAGCTCCGCTCGTTTCGCTCGCTTTGCTGAATTATAATTAATCTAGCTACCTCATTATGCTCGTCATTATGTTCATAATTACACTGATCATGCTAGCATATTCTAGTAGCTATATATGAAATCACTTATTACTCTCAAAATCATGCCAGCACAGTTTGCCAACCCTTAGTGAATTATAGGTACACTTAATAAAAAGAAAGAAAAGAAACTAATTCATGAGACAAAATGAAAGTACAAAGACATTTTAGCTAGTGATAAAAGTAGATTTATAATAGTCAAAATCAATCATGAAGAAAAAATTGAATAAGCAACAACCACTAAATTTTTCCCAGTGTTAACAATTGCTGGATTTGTTATGCTTTGGTATATACTACAAACTTGGTCTGCCATATTGTATAAGGACATAAGTAGTAAAAATTCAGACTCAGCATATCAATAAGTAGAGATGCGTTCAAAAGAAGATCGCAATTATTGTTGGAGTACGAAGGGAAAGCAATGATGAACAAAAAATGATTGCTAAGATAATTATAATTCCAGTTACAGGTAGCCTTTAATGACAAAAAGTGTACTTACAGAACTGAGTACAAAACACAACTTGACTGTTTGCAATGCCTTGGTGATTCAATGCCATTCCCGCAACTGTTTGAACATAACAGGTGAGAAATGCCATGAGATAGAGGTATTTGTTGAGAAATGGGATATAGCCTTCTTGGTTGAACTGGAGTTGAGAAGTCGTTGAATTTCTTGCAGATCATTTCGAGCTCCCATGAAATTGGAGCCATTGTCTGTATAAATACTAGTGGGATTACCTCTTCTCGCACAAAATCGTTTCAGAGCAGCCAGGAAGGATTCCGTAGTCATATCCGAGCACAGCTTAAGATGTACTGCTCTAGTGGCAAAACATATGAAGAGTGCTACAATGTAGCATATGTCTTCACGCGAGTTGGCTTTGACTGCCTCTGAGGACATAGAAAGGACCTGCAAAATCAATGCCTGTTGTGGAAAATGGAGAAGCTGGAGTGGTACGATTGAGAGGAAGGAGACCCATTCGTTGGTGAGTTTGAGTTGACACGCAGGCAGATAGTGCACTGGCGGCTCACGGACTTGAGAAAGTTCTTTAGGCCTGGGATGTGGTGGTTCTCTGCAAGAACAGATAAAAGAGTGGAAACACCAGGGTGAGACAAAGTGTAGTGAAATGATTTGATATATAGTTTAGAGAGGGGAGATTTAAGGGATAGGATGAGAAGGGGTTTGGAAGTATAAGGAAGGATATTGTTTCTAACACGCCCTCCAACATGGAGCAACTGATCCTGGTTGAGAGAGACATCATAACGTTGTAGAGGATGTGACTGTGGGAGTGGCTCTCCAGATCTAATGGCAGCAAACACTTCTGGGTAACTTTCTTCTTGGGATTGGCGAAGAAGGAAATTCTTTGTGGCAAAACATTCTTTCGAGGTGAGGACTGTAGAGGTGTTGCGCTCCGCGAGTGTTGAGAATGAATATTTTAACCCAAGAGAGTATTCGAGTGAGATGGCTGAAAGTAGAGTATCTTGACCACAATGGATTAGATGAAGAAGTCGTCTGAACTCTGGACACAGTAGCTCTTGACTTCAGGGAGATCAGATGGGTCTGGTAAATGAAGTGATGGCCATTGAAGTGGAGCAAGTCTTAGCCATGGAGGGCCTTCCCACCATAGTTTTGATTGGAGCAGTTCAGATGGAATGATCCCACGACTTGCTAAGTCAGCAGGGTTATCATGTGTTGAGACATGACTCCACTGACTAACTGGGACAGTGTGCTGAATGGAATCGACTCGATGTGATACAAATGATTTGAGACTGGCTGGAGACTTATTTAACCAACAAAGAACAATGGTAGAGTCTGACCAAGTGAAGACTTCGGAGATCGAAATGTACAAATACTTGGAGACAGATGACAAAAGCTGACTCAGGAGGTTGGCTGCACAGAGTTCCAATCTGGGTATGGTCACCGGCTTGACAGGAGTCACTCTGGCTTTGGCAGTCACAATGGAGATTGAGACACTGGTGTCGGTATGGACGGTTCTGAGATATACCACTGCTCCATACGCTCGCTCAGAAGCATCAGCAAACCCATGGAGAGATTGAGTTAGTACTGGAATGTCACTAGAAACAAGACGTCTAGGCACAGGATGAGCTGAAATGCATTGGAGCTGGTCAATCCATTGACGAAATTGTGTGGTTATCTCTTCTGTAGCAGGAGCATCCCAACCAAGCTTTAGCACCCACATCCTTTGAAGAAGGATCTTGGAGAAGATCACAGCAGGTGCGAAGATGCCGAGGATATCATATACCTTGGCAGCCATGGAAGCAATGAGCCTCTTGGTGATGGGAGCTTCTGGATCTGGAGGGAGAGGGATAACAATGTAAAAATTATCATGTCTTACATCCCAATGGATTCCCAGGGTCTTGCTAGAGGACAGAGGGTTGGTAATGTGGAGATCTGCAGACTCTTTGAGTACTTGTGGGATGGTGGCTAGAAATTCAGGAGAGTTGCTCCTCCACTTTCGGAGCAGCATGCCAGAAGACTGCAATAGCTGGCAAAGTTCCCGTCGGAGGAGATCAGCTTGCTGTACATCAGGAGCTCCAGTGAGAACATCATCCACGTAGAAGTCTCAAAGTATGGAAGCAGAGGCTAGAGGGTGTGAGTCTCTATGGATCTCAGCAATGTGATGAAGTACTCTAGTGGCGATGAAAGGTGAGGATTTCACCCCAAAAGTAAGCCTCTTCATCCGGTGATCTGCCATTTCTCCTGATGGTTTGCGAAGGAGGAAGCGGTGCAGGTCTCGGTCCGATTCTTGAAGTTCAATCTCCCTGAACATCTTACTAATATCAGCACTGCATGCCATCTTGTGTAATCGAAACTGATGAAGGATAGTGGTCAGAAGTGGATACAGATTGGGTCCTGCCAGCAAAGTGTTGTTGAGCGAATAACCAGAAGATGTGCGTGCCGAAGCATCAAACACAGCCCTCAAACGAGTGGTAGTAGAAGAGTCTTTAGTGACACCATGAACCGGCATGTAAAAGGTGTCACAAGCTGGACGACGAAGGTCTTGGGGTGGTACTGGCTCGGCATGTTCTAAGAGCAAATACTCATTCAGGACATCACTGAATTCTTGAAGCTGTCCCTTCTTCTTCAAGGAATGCTCGTTCTGATGAAACCGCCGAACTGCCATGTTTCTGGAGTCCCCTAAGACAGGAGGGTTCTCGACTCGAGGAAGAACTACGGAGTAACGTCCAGAGGGGAGGACATGGTGGGTGTCTTGAAAATGTTGCATGGCAATCTGGTCTACTTCAGAGTATGGACTGGACTCTGGGACCTTGTCTAATTCCCATAGGATTTGGAGTGAATCATGAAGGTCATCTCGCTCGACTTGAACTTTGAGGATCGAGGTGGGAAGAGCGTGGTCCGGGATAGCTTCGCCTAGCGTCCACCCAAATATGGTCTGGGTAGCTACAGTAGCTCGATCAGTGGAGGAGGTGGGACCGTGGGTACAGCGTCCTACATCTGCTATGCCAAGAAGTAGGTCAATGCTTCCACCAAGAGCAGGGTCGGCAATGAGTGACTTGTCCTTGATACACGGAAGCTGTAATAGTCTATTGGGGTCTTTGGGAGGAAGGATTGTTTGTAGTTTCGGAACCACATGACATTTTACAGTGACAGTCTCATTGGAATCTGCAGGAGAGATAGAACAAAGATTAACATAGACAAAACTCTTACTCACAGTACTTCCAGTGACACCAGCAAAGTCGCTGATAGTGTCGTTTTAGCTTCAAATCAGACGTCAGTTTCTCTGTTATAAGTGAGATAGAAGCACCCGAGTCCAGAAGTGCTCTGGCATGACATTGGTGTGGACCATTAGTTGCACAAGTTACAGCAGTAGACAACAGGGCAGCAGGTGGAGTAGAAACATGAGCTGGACTGGCTGTCACATCAGTGGATGAAGGGTCAGGAGCAGGAGTGTCTCTGTGTGAGAGGGTATGGTGCCTACCATTACACGTACGGCAATTGAAACTCGATTGACAGTCCTTGGATCCATGGGAGTGTCCTAAGCAGTTATAACTGCTTATTCTCTTTCACCACCTTGTGTCGTCTGGCTTGGTCCCATTCCAGAAATGTTGGGCATTTACCGAGTCCATGACCTTCCTTCTTACAAACACAACATTTAAAGACTGGATTAGGTATTACCTTGTATACAGGTTTGGATGATTTAGACGGTAGAGATGAGTTAGACTTCTTGGGAGGACCAGCAGATGATGTCAGCTTCCGGACAGGTTCTAGAGGAAGTGCGGTGTGGATCCGAGTTTTGACGAAGTCAAGTAGATCCTCCATAGTTGAGGGTTCCTCGAGCTTCGCTGCGGCTAGTGCCCACTGATGAGCCAGTTCACGATCAAATTGGTTCTCTAGAAGTGTCGCTAGGAGATTGGTTGCTTCATAGCCCTTGCTGTCCTTTAGCCCACGAATGTGTGTGGTCAAGGTTTCAAGAATAGTGGTCAAATCACTTTGGTTATATCCGAATGTGTGCTTCTTCATCAGGACTTGAAGGTGTTCACGATATATTGTTCTGGGACGTCCATACTTTTGTCCAAGATCATTCATAGCTTGCACATAGCAATTGTCCCCGGTAGAAGCAGCCTTGACCACTTCTTGGGCCTCTGAATTGGACATTGCTTCCAACAAGAGACATGCTTTCTCCGGCTCCCTCAAGGTATCGTCCTTCTCGATAACTGTTGTGAATAAGTCGTGGAAGCGACGCCATTCCAATGGAGAGCCATCAAATTTTGGGAGTGAAACTTTAAGTCGAGAGGTATTAGATTTGACGATAACTCCAGATGTGGGAATAGAGGTAGATTCTTCAAGTGAGTCTTTAGCTGTGGCCTTCTGTTCAGCTGCAAGTCTCTTGAAGAGTGACTTGAGGTCACCATGAATTGCTTGCCGTACAGGGGAAATAGTCTCATCTTCAGCATAATCAATAGTATTAGATCGGAAGGATTGAGTAAGTTTCTCTACTTGAGATATTCGAGAAATAATGGCAGGTACATTGAGGATTTCTGAATCGAATATAGCTTCAATGGTGTCTCGTAAAGTCAGGCCTTCATGATAGTGATTGAGTCTTACTTTCAGATCAACTACTCTTTCAATGAAGTCTTGGTGTTCTTGCTTAGTGAGTTCTCCTTTAGCTTGTTCTCCTTCAATATCACTATCTGGGATGGCAGATAGAACTTCTTCATATCTATCTTGCAGAGCCTCAAAAAGCCTAGCAGCCTGTTCCATTTCTCCCAAGTGGCGAGTGACATCAGAGAGACGAGCATTACGAAGTGGTTTTCTTTCTATAGCGTCGATTTTCTTCATGACTTTAGTGATAAGTCCCTTGTGGTAGGTTCTCTTGCCCTCTATAATCTTGAGGTCGTTCAATTCTTGAATTCGCTCCAACAATTCCTCGATAGCTGATGGCATGATAGTGGTCTATCTACTGTTTCAAGGCGGGAGCCACCAGCTGACATGCCCAAATGGGCCATCAAGGAACCAAATGAAATTAACTCTCATATCAATACCACATTGTTTGACATTATTATTTACAACATGATTTGAGATCATCACGAGTCTGAAAACTGCAAGTTCCATATGCTACACCACCCTGCCACAAACAGAATACAAACTAAAGTTAAAAACAAACAAAAAAACAACAACAAAACAATTAAGCATACCATAGGTACACTGTAGACAATGAAAGAGATCATTCTACACATATAGCTAGCTACAATAACTTCCAAGTAGTAATTCAAAGTTGTAGAGTGAAGTTAAGAGTACAATCTAAATTAGACCATAGCAGGGTAGTCTCGCAGGCCAGACCCCGCTTGCGTACGGTAAAGGGTCTGGCCTGGCAAAACTAGAGTAGCAGGGGAGGACACTAGTTCTCTCCTCTCTAATTAAATTTCTTTTAGATATAGCGCACGTGCATTTTCATTGCGCGTGAGAAGGTGAAATGGGAAAGACGCGCAAAGGTTGCTTTTATTTTTGTAATGTTCAAGATTGTTGAGTTGGAGATAGAGCGCCAGGATCTCTCGCCAGCAAACGGACGGGCCTTAGACTAAGGGTAGGTTTATTACAAACTAGTATAGAGAGTAGCGGAGCTTAATTTAGTGGCCAGACTCCCTCTATTCAAATCTCTACAGAAACTAAGGTACTAGTGGGGGCTAGCCAGCTATAGTTCATAAATGAAAGTTAAGCTTTAGGGAAGTTGCACCTATTGAAGCGTCTGCACGTTGTATTAGCCATAGACTACAATTGTTGCAGTTTTGTTTAGGTTAAAAAAAAAAAAAAAAAAAAAAAAAAAAGGTAGCTAGGATAGAGTAGCCAATACAGAAGTTATTTACTTTTTAATGTGATGCTTATCTGTTCCTTACCTTATTGCTGTTCCTTACCTTATTGCTGTTCCTTACTTTATTGGTGTTCCTTACCTTATTGTTGTTTCTTACCTTATTGTTGTTCCTTGCCCAGGGATGGGGGGAGGTGGCTTTTTTTCTGTGCATGTTTTGCTTGTCAGTGGCATAGAAACTGGGGGGAAGGGGACAGAGGGGGCGATTGTTTCCCAACTTTTTTATTAGGGGGAGTAAAGCCCCCCTCCCCCCAGTTTTGTATTAGTAGGAGCAGTATCCCCATTTTACTTTAAGGGGAGTATAGTCCCCTCCTCCCTAGACTTTATTCAATTCCTGAAGCCTTACTCAACCTATCTCACTTTTGTTATTCTGCTATCTTCCACACCCACAGACTGAACAGTCGCTCTGTGGTTAATTAATATATCGCTACATGTGATGCTATGAATGAAAGAGATAGCTTCAAGGAGTTGCTTTAATCTATACATGCCTTTCTTTGACTTGCTTTGACGGTCCCTATAATATATTATCAGCAATAGCTGAACAAACCTTTTGGTAAAGGGTAACCAGTAAGAGTGTTGGTAAAGGGTAACCAGTATGAGTCTTGGTAAAGGGTAACCAGTAAGAGTGTTGGTAAAGGGTAACCAGTAAGAGTGTTGGTAAGGGCAACCAGTTAGAGTGTTGGTAAAGGGTAACCAGTAAGAGTGTTGGTAAAGGGTAACCAATAGGAGTGTTGGTAAAGGGTAACCAATAAGAGTATTGGTAAAATGAAGAGGGGAGTACTCACGACAGTCAACCTCTAGCGAGTCAGGTTGTAAGGCTGGCCTCTTGGTTGATGTCTGAGACTTCCGCTCTCAGTAACAGACTGGGAACGTTTACTGGAAACAATTCCCCGCTCTGGACTTCTCGCTAATTAGCTAGGTATTAATTATACAGTATAGCAGTGGCTTGATAAAATTCAGATGTAAAACGGTTTGAATAACAACGAGAAGTAAGTAAGAGACCACGGGTAACAAAGGTGATACGTGAATGTGATAGTAATACGCATGTACATAAAAGAAGAATTGAGCATGCTCGGTGAGTGTGAAATGATGCATAAGTAAAAGTGAATGATAATTAGCAGTTGAGATTAACTTCTTTGGTCTTCAATATCCTCCCCCACAAAAGAAGAAGACGACTGCTCATCAGAGGTTGGAGAGAATAACTTCACTAGCTTTGAAAAGTCTCTATTGTAAACATGACCATTGCAGCGCAGATCTATGGTTCCTGACATGTCCATCTTTACCAGGATAGGTTTTCACAATAATGGCAAGTGGCCATATACGAAGAGATGGAACATCCTATTTTTTGAGTGTGTCATCCTTAATTATAACACAGTCTCCAACCTTGAGATTAGTAGTGGACTTTAACCACTTCTGTCTTGCTTGTAAAGTCTGAAGATAGACACGTCTCCATCGTTGCCAGAATAGTTGGGATAAAAATATGATCTTGTCCCATCGCTTTAAAAGTTGTGGACGGTCTCCCGCTGAAGGACGTTGAGGAAAAGAAAGTAAAGATCTGCCAATGATAAAGTGTCCAGGAGTGAGAATGTCTTCATCTCCAGGAGTAGCTGTTTCATCTCGAATAAGCGGTCGACTATTTAATGTGGCTTCAACATGAGTAAGTATGGTAACAAACTCTTCATACGTAAGGAAATATTCTGGTAGTATCTTGCGAAGCATTGACTTAACTCCAGCTTCCCACCTTTTCCATTTCAACGTGTTGGACTCAACTTTGCTGGTCCATTTCTCATTCGTCAAGGTCATACTCGTCGTCCAATTAAGGTTAAATCGTACATCTGTTTATTCGTTTGTCTTCATACTTGAGCTATTCATTTGGAATTATGTCTGGATCTTACAAGGAAACCTTTCTTGCTGCCCTGTCAAGATTCACTAACCGTCATGGTTTACCATCATCTATACATTCAGACAATGGCAAAAACTTGGTGGGAGCAGCTCGAGAATTAACTGAATGCTATACGCTTTATTGCAATCTAACAATTTCAAGCAGGCAAGTTCTCATTTGGCTACCATTCAGAGGATTGAATGGCATTTTTCACCAGCTTGACCACCTCATTTTGGCGGTCTTTGAGCTGTTGTCTACTCTGTCAGATGGAAGATGGCCCATGAGTTGATGTAGAGTCTTTGAACAACTGCGACGACATGAACACATTGATAGGATATTGATGTTATCAACCTTCTCAAACTTATGATATAATAATCAGTAGAGAGAATAGCAATGAAAGTACCTGGACCTGCATGATGACAATCTTTGTGACGCTGATTAACTAGAAGATGAGTGAAGTTTGACTTTCCATGAAGTAGAATGGGGTGTTGAGATGAGTATGGCAAATTTGACTGCTGGAGTCGTCCACCCACACACACTGTTTTTGTTTCATCCAAGAAAAGGTTCAGTGAGGCCAAACGTCTTGGTTGGCTCACTGTTTCCTTCGACCTAAGTTGTGAGAAAATCTCAGGGAATGACTCCTGCTGAGCCAAGGAAATAAATAGAGAATGACTTTGCTCAATCTCTGACAAGTGCAAAGTTTTACTTAGTTCTCTGTCACTAACACATTTTCTAGCATTGGATAGATAACGTCGAACCCAAGTATAAATTCTGACACAGTGATGGAGAGAGGAAAAATTCTTCCAAGGAAGGGCTGTTGTGGTTCCTGAAATCTGTACAGAATTTGCACTTGCAACTTTCTTTAAGTTGACACAAATACTCTGGGTAGAGACAGGCCATTGTACAGGAGGAAGAGAGAGCCATTGAGGACCCTGCCACCACAAGGAGCAGTTAAGAATTTCTGCTGGCATCAATCCCCTGGAGATATGGTCAGCTGGATTGTCTCTAGTAGAGACATGTCTCCACTGTAAAGAGGGAACTACAGACAAAATCTCACAGACACGTACAGTAACAAATTGTTTCCAAGGTTTATCAGGTTTACTTAACCAACCAAACACTACCATACTGTCTGTCTAGCAAAACAAGTGTTCAGTAGATATATTGAGGTCTCTTGCAGTGGACTTCAGTAGGCGAACACCTTCCCTTGCTTCAGATAGCTCAAGCTTTGGAATAGTTTGTTTTCGAACAGGAGTGACTCTTGCCTTGGAAATGAACAGGGTGACAGATATTGATGTGTCCTCATGGATGCTTCTAAGATAGACTACCCCACCATATCCCTTCTCTGAAGCATCAGTAAAGAGATGTAGTAGACGATCTATGATAGGAGATAGAGAAAGAAAGAGAGGACGAGGAATAGCATGATCAGATAATAAATGTAAGTCACTAGACCACTTATTCCAAACTGTAAGATGTTCTTGAGGAATAGGATCATCCCAATTAAGTTTGAGCTTCCAAAGATGCTGAAGAAATGCATGGATTGTGAGAATAACTGGTCCAAACCACCCCATAATATCAAAGACTTTAGCTGCTGCAGAAGCCACAGAACGTTTGGTGGGTACCTCATCTACGGACAGAGTTGGTAGGGAAACATAAAGTACATCACGAAACGTATCCCAGTGAATTCCAAGACATTTTCCATGCAGAGATGAATCAGTTGGCAAAATCATGGTCTTCTCATTTTCTAGGAATGCGACTTAGGAATGCTGGTGAATTACTGCGTATTTTCCTGAGAAGAAAACCTGCTTCCTGGCAGAGATCTGTGGATTGCTTTGGTCAAGAGTATTGAATAGGGGAGTGAGAGGGTTGGTAATGAGCTCTTGAGTGTTCAAATTGTGTGTGACCTAATCGAGAGCAGTCTAATTAAGGCCATTCTCCTTCATTATATGGTTTACATTGTGCAATTGCTATACAGTATATCCTCCCTAATAGTCCACCTCCCTAGTAGTCCAATCCCTCTAATAGTCCACCAGATACCCATGACCCATTTGTACATGTGGGTGTAAACAATGTGTGTGGGCATATGAATTACATGCAAGTAAAAACCAGCTGCTAAGTGCAAGCTAAAACCTACTGTATGCTGGAGTGCACTCTAGTTAGAACCTGCTAGCTCTCTACAGTTCTTTATTAATGGCTCCTGGCCGAAAGCAGCCTTCAAGTCTGAGAGGTACTTCATCAAGAAAAGGTATCAAGTACACCACAACACAGCTGGCTTCAAAAAAGCAAAGGATTGAGCTCACACTAAAGCAGAAGTGTAATGTTATTGATCAAGCCCAAAAACAAGGCTTTCTGCCTGATTCTGTAGCAACAACATTGGTTAGAGTTAATCAGAGTATGCTTGCAAAACAATTCAATGTCACTGCAAAGACTATAAACCGGGTTCTGTGGAATGCGAAGAAGCTCAAGCAACAACTTCTAACTACATCTGGTGATCTTCGACGTAATCGTGAGGTTAAGTACAGAGCTATAGAAGAAAAAGTAGTTGCATTTATTTCCCTTCTTCGTAATAGGCGTAAACCTATGCCTGTTTCATTGAGTATTGTGAAGGAATATGCTGAGCAAGTGGCCAAGTCCCTTGATGAGCATGAATTTAAAGCATCAAATGGCTGGTGGCAAAAGCTGATGAAAAGAAACAACATAGGTAAAAGTGTACGTCTACATGGGGAAGCTGGTGGTGTAAACCCTGAAGAAATCAAAGATAAGATTCAGGAAATCAAAAAAATTCTAGAGGAGTATGATTCGGAGCTTGTATACAACTGGGATGAAACTGGTTTGTACTTTCGATTGATACCCAGTGCGACTTATACAGCACCAAATGAACAACGACGGCGTGTACGGGGGACTAAAGCTCAAAAAGCAAAGGATCGTGTCACCCTCATTACATGCACTAATGCAACAGGCACACACAAGATTCCTCTTGCTATGATTGGTAAGGCAGCCAATCCTCGCTGCTTTCGGTCCTGCCAATCTCCCTTACCATACAACTCTCAAAAAAATGCTTGGAATGACCATGTAGTAACTAAATGGTGGTTCCATGATGTATTTTTACCAGCAATTAGAAAGAGGACTTCCAGAAAAGTACTTCTTATTGCTGACAACTTTGGCTCCCATGATATAACTGATACTGCACTTAAAGATCCACAGGTAGAATGGATTTTGCTACCGCCAAACTGTACATCAATTCATCAACCCATGGACCAGGGCATCATTGCTACGCTCAAGAGAAATTACAAATCAAAGATGTTGCATGCAATGGTTAGAAACCTTGAAAGGTATGATGAGTTGCGAGCTGTTGGAGAGTCTCTCCCAGCAGGAGTTAGGGGGTTGAATCATGCATACCCACCAAACCTTCTAGATGCTGCAACTCTAGCACATGAGGTGTGGGAGTCAATTGACCAATCCACCCTGGTGAACTGCTGGTTGAAAGCGAATATTTTGCCTGCATGTCAGGTAGAAAGTTTTGAAACTTACCGTCGTCCATTGGATCTCCCAGGTGTTGAAGAGTTAACTAGCTTGTTGCAGAATGTGACTATTAAAAGTCAACTCTCCACACAAGATGAGAGTAATAGCCCTCCTCCTACCATTGAAAGAGAGCAGTTGATTGGCCAGTTGGTTGCTCTTCAAGATCAAGCTCAAAACGATCTTCCTGGTCTTGCTTGTGTACTGAATAACTGGTATGATATAGAAAATGATGATCTTGTTCGACATGATGAAGTTAAAATAGCACTTCAACAAGAAAATCTACTACAAGCATTTGAAGACACAATGGAGACTGACCCTAGCACTAGCCCTAGCAGCAGTACTGAGATGGTATCTCCAGAAGATTCATTGGATTCAGAAGATGACGAGGTACAACCACTCACTCGAATGGAAGCCCTCAATAGTGTGAACATTACTGAAGGCACTGAAATGGTCAGGAAAGTGCTTCAAATGATGGCAGTGTTAGGTGAAGATGACACTTCACACATGCTAACTACAGTATATCGCAAATGCCTCGACTTAAAAATTGAGAAAAGAAGGCTGAACACTAAGCAAACTGTCCTTAGGGATTTTTTGTTTCAAATTAGTATGTACATGTATATGCATGCTTATACATGCCATAAACATGTTGATTTTCATTCAGAATTTAATAGTCCAGTACCTGTATTAGTCCAGGCCAGCTACCCAAACCACTAGGTGGACTATTAAGGAGGATATACTGTACTAAAGCCATTGAACACAAAAAAATATGGGGGGTGGGGGGGCTTTTAGCAAAAGTTTTTCCTAATAAGTTCTTGTGCCAGAGATAGCAGTGTTGACATAGTGAGTTGTTTAGCAGAAGAATGTATATCCAGGCCAGGTTTGAGGTACTATATGAAGCCGTCCTCAAGGCCAGATTAGGTGCATGTTTTCAAGGATTACACTCTAACAGAAAATTGTATGTGTTCAATTTGAAAGAATCAAGTATCCAGAAAGTACAGAATGTATACCATTCTGTATTTAGCCTGCCTCAGAGTAGGTGTTTCTATGTTGATAAAGAGTACTTGTGAGTATTGGCAAAGGGGTCTTGTGAATTTAGGTGAATGGAATCTGTGGCTTTTTCTGGTTATTTTATTTATTAGCTTTCGTAGTAGATTATAACTATAAATAGTCAAAACGTTTCGACCCGTAGGTCTTCATCAGTTGACAAAAAAACACAATACTGAAAATGACAAAAAACAAAACCAGTTCAATAAAATGCAAAAACCCTGAGGATGCACTAGTTATAGTGACGCTATAATTGGTTGCCATGTTGGATTTAACTCCAGGCCATTGTCCAAGTTAGATGTTGATGGCAGGCTTTGGATCACTACTGCTTCAGTAATCCTTCTTCTGGTGTAGTTCTCAACTCTCTCTTTCACTTTGGCCTCCAACCAATTTACTTTATGATTACTGTTCCATGCATGTACAGCTATACCATTCTTCTCATCATGCCTTTTTACTGCATATTGGTGTTCCTTTAAACGTTTGTCTAGTGTACGTCTTGTTTCCCCTATATATACCATACTGCAGTCCATACATGGGATTTCATAAACTACTCCTTTGATTTTTGATTTTTCTCTGGGTGTTTTTACCTTCATTAGATGTTTCTTGAGGGTTGGCTGTTGCTGAAGGTTTTCTGCAATACAAGTACATGAATCCTATGAATGTATGTAAAGATTTTTGTGACCGTTCAGTAATTTGTGATTGTTTGGTAAAGGGTCTCTGCAATTATGGTGAAGGTTCCATGAACAGTTTTAAATGGTGAAGCTCAGTAAGCATTAATATTCTTACCTGAACTGGAGAAAAGCATCGTGTTATTGATCGATCTTTACCTGTTGAATTAAGAGGGTTTGGTAAAGAATCTTCAAAATCAATATCCCAAGTATAGTGCAACTTGTGATTGTTCTAGGTTGCAAGTGAAAGGGCAGTTTGTCATAGAAAACTACATTCATACTCAGAAAATGCTTGGTAACTAGAGAAAAACATTTAATGTTAATTAAAGGTCTTAATAGCAGTGATTGAAATATGTAGAATCAGTCACTGGCTGAGTGATTGCTTATGCTAACTGTGACGCTCTATTTTTCGTACTTTTTCTAGCAACCCTATATCTGCTATTAACATTTTATATGTTTAAATATATTCATGGCATGCAATATTTGATAAAAGACATCAATATCGTAAGTAAGTGACTTATATTCTAATTCTTGAACATGACTTGGTCCCAGATAAGAGTGGGAAAGGATTTTCTATAGGGATTTCTTGGGAAGTTTTATAGCTATCATAATAGACTTGTTATGTTGGATTTTTTTTATATGGTTTCTGGGACAAGTAAAAAAAAAGAACCCTGCAACTATTGGTAAAGGGTTTCTAGAAGTTCAGTATAGTTTCTGTGAGTGGGTTGTTTAGAGTGCCTATGAGGAGTCTGTGTGATTTTTGGTAAAGTTTGCAAGATAATAATATGAATAAAGTAATCATAGACTGAATTATGCATGAAAGTAAGTACTGTTAGCAAATAGTAAAGCTAATAGTCTTCTATAGAAGTGTTTTGGAATGTTGTATGGGATGTAACTTTGTTAAAATTAAAAAAATGTTATGATTATTCAATTTATTTGTACATATAGAATTGCAAAGAGTGCACCTCTGATGAAATCACCAGGGCTACAAGATCAAATCGGCTCTCCATCCAAGAGAACGGATCAACTTGTGCTCAGTAATTAAGTGGAAACAAACTCTCCTGGACTGTTCCTTGCTACATTTGTCACAAAATGACAATTCATGTTCATAGAGCTGATTTTATTCATATGTATATTTTGTGGTTATTTTTTTATATTAAAACTTTTTTTTTCCAACATTTAAGGAGTCTGAAATCAGATATTTTGAGTACATGAAAGTAAGGTAACACATACAGTTTCCTGACCTTGTCATGTATAAGAAATTTGACGTTCACTTCATGAAATGAGGATTACACATGGTATTTTTGTCTCTGACATGAATACAGGAAATTTGACATTTGGTACATGAAATGAAGATGACACGTGGTTTTTATTGCTTGTGACATGTATACAGGAAATGCATCTGAAATTTGGTAGATGAAATTTCAGATACTTGAAATCGGTCCTGTCAGGTACCTGAAATTGTGCTCTATCATATACCACCATGTAGCAGGAAATGTACAGGAAATTCCGGGATTTCCTGTACTTTGACACAAGCAAACTGGATGGAATTTCCTTTGCCTTTCAAGCATCTATCATGCATGAGGAAACTTCACTTTTTTTGTAGTGAACGGCGCTTGATATAACATGTTTCACAAATTAGGAATGCATAAGCTTTTATCTCTTATATTCTCCACCACTTGGTTTAGTTACATCACTTTCCCTCTCCTGCTCTTTCTTCTTGAGCTCTTTCTTCAAGAGTAACGGATTCCCTTCTGCTCCTTCGTCTGTACCTCTTCCTGATTCTCAGTCTCACTGTACTTCAATCCGTGATTATGGACTGCCTTCCCAGTTGAATCCTCACTTGTTCTTAGCTACACACAAGTTGTCATTTCCTTAACCCATTCACAGGCGTAAGCACATATGGCATTGATCATTCAGTCGGCACTTCTCTGAGTAAAAAAAATCGATTATCCAATGTAACATTCAAATTTTTTTTTTACGTTGATGTGACGTAGCACTTCCTGTAATAAAAAACATTGGAAATGAAAGCATCAGTATTTTATTTTTTAGAATACTTTAAAAAATTATGGTTGCCGTAACGTCTGCCCAAATTTTTTTGTATGGTACGAGGCTGCTCTGAAGCTCAGAATTTAGTTACTAAAGTGAACAAGCCGTGCACTGTGTTTGAACTCTGTAGCAGCGTCATGACTGAGTTTAAGATCAAACCATCATAAAAGGTAAGTCCGAATTTTTAGCTTTAAAAATGTATGAATATTTTATTTTTTATTTCGTTTCTATAAAGGCATTTCAGCAAGAATTGAATTTTTTAAGCATATCAACACCAGACTCTTTACTATTACGCAAAAGAAGTAAAGTTGGAGTGAGCGAGTAAGATCGGCATGATGAAGGAACAAGCAAGTAAGCGACAAACATAGGCCAGATGACACAAACAGTAAACAATTAACTATTACTTCACACATGACTGAACATGAGGACCAACATGCATTCACACACACACACACACACACACACTCATTACTTTCATGTAAACACCCCCCTTGGACTGAGCTACATTATATAGTGGACTGACCCAGCTCAGTCAAGTTCAGTTGTGGTTGTTTTTCAGTTGTTGCAGTTGTGGTTCAGGTCCCTCTGCTATACAGTTCTTCAACTCTTCTAGCCATTATCCTGGAACTCTTCTTCATTGCATATTTTTCTTGAATACTATTCAACTTTCTATTCATTTACTCATCGTTGTATTATCATCCTACTTCAATTTCAAAACCTATTTACTTTGATTGTCTGGGGTGTTGTTTAACTTCACCCTAGGCTAGCATCATACAGCGGAACATTTGCGCAGGAAGCGACATTCCCAGTGCAGTGTTCGGTTCCTTCAAGGGTGAGTTGTGTTGCTTATACTGAGTAACCAGCTGCTATGCTTAATAGCACACTAGATGATTCAAGTATCATAGTCTGTAAAGAGAAGAGCTAAAAATTCGGACTTACCGTTTCTAACGGCATTTTAGCTGAAGCTTAATTTCCGACGATCTCAGAGTTGCTACAGGGTTCTGACAGAGTGCATGGCTTATTCACCTTCTAGTCACTGTATTCTGAGTTTCAGAGCCATGTACTAAAAAAAAATTCGGGTGGACAAACGCTTAATGGAAGCGTTCTAGTAGCCATACTTTAAAACAAATCATTAAAAAACAACAAATACCAGTGTACTCATTTTTTTTCAATATTTTATTACAGGAAGTATTACACCAGAGTAACGTAAAAACAAAAAAAATTGAACGAACTGAATTTTAAAAAAATCGGAGAATCGAGAGCAGTGGCAATGCTGAGAATTTTAGGCTTGGACAGTACAAGGGTTAACCATCAATTCACTATCCTGGCCCAGCTAATCAATTATTTATGAACACGCACGTTGTTGTCATCAATATTATTGGCGAGCGAGACACTTACAGGGGTAACACAATTGAAAATCGGGGATGTTTGTTTATTTATATATATGTTTGGACGTATGTATGTCATTTTGTACTTTGACCCTCCGTGTTTTTATGTTCGCTCCGCGTTCGACCCCGTCCCAAACTTCACTAAACAGAATCCTCCGGTTTAGCGACCATTACCCGTATCACCTTAGAATTTGAATTGTTTACCGCTTTGAATTCTTTTGCGGGTGCAGTTAAAATGCAAAAACTTATGGGAGCTCCATTTCTATTCGAGTTAGTCGCTATTTGTCACAGTTATAAGCCCTACTCAACAGCATTAACTTGTAAGTTCATTGTCCACTAGACGAACCACGAAGGTAAGTCTTGCGTAGGTATTGATTTTGTTGCTTCTTTTTCAATTCAAACAGTTGCGGGGAGCGGTTACTATGGCATTGAATCCCCTTTACCGCATACGTAATTTAAAAACTCGACTTTATTTTAGTAGCTTGAGTGTTAGTTGTTAAAATCAATCATTTAACAATAGTGTAGTTTAAGGCTCGCTCGCCATTTGTGCTCAAGCACACCACTAGTTATATAGATGATGATGGCAATAATAATAATAATAATAATAATAATAATAATAATAATAAAAAAAAAAATAGTAATAATAATAACAATACCATAGTCCACCATGTCTACCAGTTAAGTGCCAATAAGCTCTTAACCATTCACTTACAAAAATTGGCCTAGTGGGCAGTTACCCATTTTTTGTTTACACAAGAATTTGCACACGACACTATTGAAAACCTACACAGGCTGCATACTTACTCTATTAGACAATTGGGTCTTTGTTCAGAAACAAAACTAAAGTAAGATATCAAATTCAATAGTCTGGAAGGCTCTCTGGATTTTGCCATCACTATCCTCGTCAGAAAAGTGGTTTCATTGCCGTCAATTTTGCTTGGAATGCTATAGTAGATTTCTCATAATTGACAATGAATATTGACAATGAATATCTGTTCGTGTAAGCAATTTAAAACGTACGTGGACGTTTATATATATCAGAGAAATGGACAGAGTGGGTGCTTTCATGATAGTGGGTGATTACCCTGTAGACTGCGATAACAATAATAACAACAATAATTGGCAAGCCAGTGAAGCTAGTGAGTTCAGCTGCCTTTAATTCTTGTGCCCATATCGTAAGAATCCTAATGAATTAAAGTTTGTGCCTATAAAAGCTGGCTATCCTTGGGGTAGACATGAGGACATGAAATTTAGTTCACCTTGTCGATCAACAACACAGTCGATTATGAGACCTATCATAAGACTGCACCACCATATTAGTGTCATTACACAGCAAGCACAGCTGGATAAAAAATTACCGCTTTAAAAGCATAGCAGACTATATGAGCTCCTGATTAAATACTACTAGTACATGGAGAGTGCACTCAGACCTCAAGAGTACTGATAAATTTCAATTTCAGTGTGTGTGTGTGTGAAACACTTCACTTAGGCTCAAGAAACTAGAGGTGAGAAACTAAAAAATATACCCATTCATTCAATGACATTGCTTTACCTAACCGTTTAAGCACATGAATTATTCATGAATAAACACCATTTTTGTTGTTGCTACTAACATCAGGTGATATGCGAAAGTGATAAAACGCATGTACAAATACGGAAAATTTTTGCATGCTAGATAAGTATAAATGTGGAATGATAGTGAAATGATAACTAAAAAATATTGACAAGTGGAAGGAGCTTTGGCTTTGGTCTTCAACACAACACAATACATTTACAGAGAGCATTGGCTGTGCTGTTGCAATTGAAACAATACAAACATTGAGGTGTATATGGGAAACTTCACTCACATATACACATACACACACATGTATGCATGCCAAAGTGGTGTTTCAGTAAACAGCTGCTAGGGACAAAGCTGTTTGTATAATTGGTGAGTGAGCGAAGCAAGCGAGACACTATCAGGGGTAACGCAATTGAAAATCGGGGATATTTGTTTATATGTTTGGATATACGTATGTCATTTGTACTTTGACCCTGGCATTGTTGTGTTAGTTTGGTGGCCAACCCCGTCCCAAAATTCACTAAACAGAATCCTCTGGTTTGTCGATCATTACCCGTATCATCCTAGAAATGGAATTGTATACCGTTTTGAATTCTTTTGCTGGAAGCCTACGCAATAATATTTACTTGAAAATTCATTGGCCATTAGGCTAACCACGAAGATAAGTCTTGTGTAATGTCCAGTTGTGTGAAAGTATTGTGTTAGAGCTACTACTTACAGTAACTAAAGAACATAGCAAAGAAAACGTTTAAGTAACATGACTAGTTTGTTTTGTTTTTTTTTTTTTCAATTCAAATAGTTGTGGCGAGTGGTTACTATGGCATTGAATCACCTATACACGTAATTTAAAACTCGACCTTTTCTTTTAGTAGCTTGAGTGTTAGAATTTAAAATCAATCTGTAGTGTAGTTTTAGGCTCGCTCGCCATTTACACTCAAGCACATCACTAGTTATAATTATTAGTGGTGCTAGAGCACTACAATAGTAAGTGAGATAGCTCAGCTACATATATCTTAAGATTTAATAATATTAAATTTTCAAAAGATTTTAATTTTAATCCATAGAACAATACTCTTAATAACATGATTAATTGCATTAACTAAAAGTAGGTGGAATTGGTGAGGGAAGGTAGCGTATGTTAAAAAAAGGAAGGCGAAAGAACAATATCATGATAGAAGGACAGAGAGATTCAGAAGCAGGAGAGATAGACAAAGGAGGAGAAGGGACTCCACAATGCAAGAAGAAGAGCTGAAGAAAGGAAGGAGGGAAATAAGAAAAGCTGAAACAGTTCAGGAGAAAAGAGACCAGGAGAGGGAAACTGATGTAGCTAAACCAAGTGGGAGAGGATGATAACAATGAATAAAAAACAACAACTTATGATTCTGCATTCTTACTTTGTAATAAATCAAGTGCCACTGTGTGTAATAAATCAAGTGCCACTGTGTGTAATAAATCAAGTGCCACTGTGTGGTGGGGGTACTTGCTAGTAATTGTTAATGTTGGACAAATTGTTACTGTCAAAGCATGCTATTATTTTGGTCATTTACATACACAGTATGAAATGGTAACCATAGAATAAAAATTATAGTTAAACCACAGCAATTATCACTAGATAAAAATCTCTCTGGGCTGGAGCGATAATTCTTCAAACCAATGGTATAATTATTGTATATACATTACATAATAGTTGAACCATGCGTTTGAGGAATTATCGCTGATAACCAACCCGATCCTGAGGAGGAAGCCCTAGAGAGAGGGCAACTATCTAGTAATAATTCTGAAAGTTGCCGTCGTGGTATTTTGTACCATAGTTACGATTGCAAATACTTTAAAAGATGACAGAATATTGTTGTTTTGAGGGGAAAGTAGTTTGATGCCTGGCTATTCCATAAATCTCTGTAATACAAACTCTAGCGGAGCCCTGGATCACACCACCCTGCCCCAAAATTTTTAATAAATAAATAAAAACTTAGATTGCATTATTAAATATCAGTTCCACTAACCATTTCATTTTGCCTATTCCTGCTGAAAAGTATCTTGAAAAATCTTCACTGATCCAGTGTTTCTGGCATGCTCTATCTTGTTCTACTTCTTCTTCATAGAACAAATAAATAATATAGCCACTTTATACTAAGTCACATCTTGGTAACTTACTGCTTCTTGTACAGTTAAGCCAGTATCATCAGCAGCTTCTTCCAACACATGCATATGCTGCACTGAAACACGCACCAGCCATCCAGCTTTGATTTAAACGGAGAGTCTGAGCAGCTAGCACTAGATGCTTTCCCCCTCCCACTCTTCCTCCAAAGTCGGCAGCCTGATCGCTATCACAGCTATCCAAACCGTGCTCTTTCCGCAAAAAGGAGCTCTGGTTGGAAAGGCCATAGGTCAGAGAGAGGTGTGGCTTTAATCGGCACTTTTCGGTTCATCAAAAGTGAACTAAAACTGCCAGGTTTTTTAATCATATTTGAACAGAAAAGTGGGTGGCTATGTCTGCGCCGGTTTCTGGACTGTCGATGGGGGAGTCGGTGGCAGGGGAGCCTGGGACTGGTGAACCAAGCAGCTATGGTTTTGTGAGTGATACTCTGAAACACTTTAACTTGTCAGAACCGAGCTCAGGGCAGGAGAGTTTTGAGGCCTCTTCACTGGCGATTAATATTATAGCGACATCTGCACGTAACTTTGGGTAGGTATATAGGATATATATATATTATATAGATGTCACACAGTGTTATGGCATGCTGAATCCCCCAAATAGCTAGTAGTTAATTAATGGCTACCAGCCCAGCATACAAAATAGAGTTTATTTACTTCTACCTTTCTCAACAAAAAATAAATAAGTAAGTAAAACACCAGGTCAAAGCAGCAACTAAAATAACAGCTTGGGGTGTACACTGACACTCAATACCTTTCAGCCAACTTGACAAGCCGAGTTTCCAACCCTAGTAAACTACTGCATTTAGCTGAGTTCGTACCAAACCTAGTACAACTACTGCACTTGAGCTGGGTTACCAACCCTACAACCCTAGTAAACCTACTGCAGTGAGGATATATAGGATAGAATGAACCACTTTTTATACTCGGTCAGAGGTGACGTAGCACGTGCAAATGCTCCCCTTTGCCCTACTTCAAATTTAAAGCGTGAGGGTGAAATATCTTGCTATATCACCTCTGACCTGGCACCAATAGTACCAAAAAGCCCATATGATGATTCTATATCCCTAAATCACTGCCTTTTTTTATTCAATGGTACCTTAGCATTATTATAGCAAATGTGACCGTCTACAGGAAAACTGGGCACAACGCGGCACCCTTCGAAAAAAATTTTTTTGCACTTACAGAGTTGTCGGCGTCCAGATATTGAGCTCTCCAAGTTTTATCATCGTAGCTTAAGTCGTTCCCACTATAATAGACCTAACCGTTCCCTTCCGTTGGCTTGAAACAATACATTTTTAAGATATTGATCGATCTTTTCTAGATATTTACGCACGCCGCGTTGTGCCCGGTTTTCCTGTAGACGGTCACAAATGTAGGGATCATCACATGAGACTAGTGACCTTTCTTGTTTCTGTACTTATCAGAGCAATTGTGACTTATTCTTATGGTCAACCAGAGCTAAAAATAGCATGCGGACATCGGTCAATTACCGTACAAAACTTGATTTGGACCGCACAATCAATGATATGCATGGTCATTGTGTCCGGCCAAAAGGTGTTGCATAAAAAAGAACCAGAAATAAAGTTTTCTCACTCGCTGGGAAAACGCGATACGCGACGGGCCGGGAAGCAATTAAGTCGATCGCGTGATCCTTCTGATTGTGCTGAATCAGCAATTTCATTTCTTCAGAAATTGGGAGTCCGTATTGCGTGCGCGGAGTCGTTTGCTACCTTTCCCTCAAGTTTTCTGCGGTGTTCTTCTGATCTAGCTTCTTGTTAGGCGTGTATGGTTGTGTCCAAGAAATCTACGATCTCTTCGGTAAGTTTATTTCCTGTTGTCAGCAAAAAAAACTTGCTATTAGCTGTAGCTTCTTTTGTAGCTAGTGCTTGTTATCAATGAAGCGCTACTCCAAAGATACTGAAGCTAGACCTGGACCTTCTAAGAGAAGGTGTATTTCTCACTCAACGTTTAAAAAGTGGCAAAATGAACTGGACAAAGAGTTTCAGGCTATGTCTTGGCTTGATTGTGAGGTGTCTGGGGCCAAAATAACAAAGCTTGCTTGCAAAGCTTGTAGAAAGTTTGAAAGTAAAATTGTTGGCAGGAGAAACTATAGCAACAAATGGGTTGTTGGTGCAGAGTCAGTGCACATTAGCAACATTAAAGATCATGCGAAGACAGACCAACATGCTCATGCAATGATGCTTCTTAAAAAAGAGCATGCAAAAGCTGCCGGTCTTGGGCCATGCTCATACGCTCCCATTGCTAAAGCCCTCTATGAATTACCTGAATATGCAAAAGCAAGTCTCCAGAAAAAATTGATATAGCGCTCTTTGTTGCTACTGAGAAGCTTTCCTTTAATAAATACTCTAAGATTTGTGAATTAGAGGCGTACCATGGTGTCAACATTGGGTCAACCTACGTCAATAAAGATCTTCTACTAGAATGATATCAAGCAATGGACTGAACTTATAGGATAATGCTGAAAGTTAGCCCAATTTCATTCGTAAACTATGACAAAATACTGCTAGCCATTCCAAGTTGCTATATGTCGAAATCCTATGTGCCACACCTGATATTTCTTCATTCTTACCTCATTGCACACAGCCTTACTTAACATGAAGCAAGGTGACTGATAGGACCCCCCTTTAGAAGGTTGTATACTATGTCATAGCTTATTGGACACCCAGTTTAGTGACCCTCAATAGAAACTTTCCTTCGTAACTCCTTTTCCAAGCAACTCTGGCACTTCTGAAGTATTTATGCTGAGCCTCAGACTATTTAGAATGACGTATTGCATACCACTAATAGCAGCAATGCTGTGAGAAGCAGAAACTGATGCTGCACTTGAGTCAAGACTGCCAAGCAGCTGTGAACTCCCACACATTCAGAAGGTGCACTTGTAGTGGAAAGATGCTCAAGTGCAGCTCCATGTTTTTGGTACAGTGATCCATTATGGTTGTTTGGCTACCAACTCTTGATCAGGTAAGACAAGTCTAATTGTGAATTAAAAAAGAAAAGACTGGTTATTGTTGGGATTCAGTGTTGACGAAAAAATGGAGCCTGAGTATTGCCATGAAATTTGTGTTGTTGCTTTATGTGGGTATTTGTATTTAGCCAGCTAGCTTAATTGAAGCCACTAAAGGTTTATAGCACACCTTTTAGAACTCTGTAATGTTAGAAAGTCCAAATTGGTGAAATGAGATTTAAATTGAACAAATCTTGAAATTCCTACATTCTTAGTCATAAGTTAGGAAAACTGGTGGCTTGCATGTACCCCTGATAGTAGAGTGTATGGTCACTCAGAGGCACACCCTGAGGGATTGATTGAAATAAAAAATCTGGGAGAGACAAAACTATAGAAGTATGCTAGTGTCAACATTGACGATTTCTGTTTAATATTTGATGATATACATTTAAAAAGGAATTATAATTATTCTTATCATGTTCAGTGCCAGGTGTACTGAACTGACTCTAGCCGATGTGATTCCGTCGTCAGAACTAAAAAAGATATACATATATATATATCGGGACAGAATCTTGTGGGACGGTTACACTTGTTTATTTTGATTTTTTTATTGACAGAATTGGCATATCCTACGTATTGGAAGAAATAGCAATATAATTAAATTATTGCAATCATCATTAGTCACATCACCACATTATTCAATAGCAGTTTAAAATACATAATCATGCATTTTTTCCCTTCGTTCTGTGAAGCTACCCATATACCAGTAGTACAACACAGCTCACATTACATTCACTGAACCACAGCTATGAGGGTGACCACTAACCACTACTCATTGGGTGAAGATAACAATCTTGAGGACTGAGAATGTGGATGTGGTACCTGTGACCTTAAACGTAGTGGTTGTGTTTATAATTCTCCACACAAGAAATCTGTGGCCTGGTTTACCACATTCTGAACTCTTTTTTGAGGTCCAGGTATAAAAGGAAGAATCCCCACCATGCCTTTTATGCTTACTAAAATGGTCTCTGGGAAGTCAGTGACAAAAACTGTCAGCCGCCTTTTTCCACTCATCGTGAAATATGTCCCCGGCTATGCCCTTTCATACGCGACCTTCTTGATTAAGGGTGGTGACAAATAGCACCACCTCTTTTGAATAGTAGTGCAGTTACCAACCACATGTAGACTATTAATTCCTTGCTTCCTCCGCCCCCCCCCCCCCCCCCCCCCCCCCCCCCCCCCACTCCAAGTTGCTGCTGCCTCACTTGCAATAATAGAAGGTTTATTTTTAAAATTCATTGTTAATTGTACCAGCCAGTAAATTGTGACAAGGGCACTAGTAATACTGAAAGAGCCTTATTTACTCTTCATTTATGTGCTCCAGGAAAATCAGAGACCTAATTAAAGTACCATTTTCTTAAATGATGTTCAAAAATATTACCTTCAGTTATCCTAGCTTCAAATATTCGAACACTTCAGTTAACTGAACACCCAAAAAATGTAATAGTAGCACACGTGCACACACAAAGAATTGCTTGATCTAACCACTACATTACTGCTTATAATACATTTTCTATGGTATTCAGTTATCTGAACATTTCAGTTATCCTAACACCTTTGGTCCCAACATGCTGGATAACTGAAGCTCTACTGTACCATGCTTTCTATATAATGAACATCATTAAAACCACAAAAGTGGTGATTATGTACCGTAACTGATCGCAGCAAAAAAAAATATAGTATATGAAATCGATATAGTATACTATATGTATATTGGTGATATAGATCAGCTTTACTGTTATGTACTCTTGTGGTAAGATGCCATTTATTTCACCGAGGCCTGCTTAAGAGACGACAGAAAATTTTAAACTATTCCCCAAATCTTTGCTCTAGAAAAGCCAAGGTGCATGATTATCCCGAGATCCTTTCTTTGTGTAATGATTTGGTAAAGAGTCTGGCTACTCCAGACTAGGTAATGGGGTGAGTGGAGAAACATTCATGGGGACTTATAGGGGAAATTGTAGTCCCAGTGTACCCTGCCTCACTCTTCTTTTTCTGTGTGTCCAATACTCAATATAGATCATGAACATAATTATATATATTTTCTCAGCATATAATTTCTACGTTAGGCTGTCATTTTTAATGCCTTTGTATCTAGTATTGTTACAGTTTTGATATTTCATATTTATATTATTTTAGTGAGGAGTTTGCTTCAGCAATAGGTAGGTTAATTTTTTATTCTGTATTTGGGAGGCTATTCAGAAAAAAGTATAATAGAATTTAAAAAGAATTCATGCTTTTTTGTTGCAGTAGTTTGTGTGTGCAGATAATTTAATATATCCATAGAATTTAGTTTTTCTGAATCTAAGAATATAGGGTATGATGAAAAATAGATACCATATGAAACATGAGGTTTGTGAGAGTTTATTTTCATACTTAGATATACCACTACACATAACAATGATACTAAAAGTACAGTAGGAGTCAAAAAAAGTTTAGAATTCCGTTCCGTAGTACGGCCGTAAAACGGTAGTTTTTAAACCGCAGTTTTTATCGTTGCGTTCCGTACTGTTTTGACTAAACGGCTGACACCGTTTACTAAAATGGTAAAAAATGGTGAAGCATTTCCATCGATTCACAGATATTTTCTAGCTAGAAACTCTTCTATAGCTATATCAGCAAGCTAAGGCCTTGTATCGACCATTAAACGTTACGGGGATAGTGCAAAAACGCTCGTATAAAATTTTAACTTGCTTCAATAAAGCGGCAGACTGAAGTTTCGACGGGAACAGAGCTATAACGAGGTCCGCACTTCGTAGATCTTCTGTTAGCTACTGATGGACCTCCAGTAGTAAAAAATCTAAGCCCGAGAAGGCCCTAACATCGAGAAAACGTTGATACTGTGAGGTGGTCGAACTAACAATTCTCCGCGAGACAACTTCGAATAGGACGGCTTCAATTTTTTTAACCCGAAAAGCTCCGCCTCTGGAGCCTGTAAATAAAAAATCGGAAGGTTTTATTGGATAAACGATGTTTTATATTTCTTTGAGCGAGACATACGGTGAACGAGAAAGATTAAAACGGTAATGCAGAACGGAACGGCCGTTTTTCAACAAACGGCGTACCGTTTTCCCCCCGTTTTTTGATTGTGCGACGGCCGTTCTACGGAACGGAATTCGAAACTTTTTTTGACTCCTACTGTATGCTTCCTATTATCATTAAATACTTGAAGTTAAGGATGCACTCACACTCTTTGTGCCATATACCTGAATTATTTCATTTCTTCAGATATATATTATATAAATAAATAAATATTACTTATAGGGCAAGTCTGAAAGCATTGAAGAAAGAATTGTAGGCTGAAAAATATTTCTTTCAAAATGTACCTATATTTCTCATTTATTGCTTGGCCTAAATCTATGTGATGATCGGCTATGTATTAAAAAAAGAAAAGAAAAGTTTTTGCGATGGTCATATGAATTACAAAAAAATAAGAGACAAGTTTAGTGATTGTATAGCTATGTATTTGTCAATTATAAAAAAATTTTTTTTAGTGATAGTTATAATGCATTGGAACTGAAGCTGAAACATTGCCTTCTAGTGGCCTTTCTTGGTTATATTAGAATGAGTTTGAGAGCAGTGAAAATACTTGCTCTGCTGCAGCTGGATTAAAGTCGTATGCTCACATGCAAGCCAATTAGGTAAACAGGACTCATGGTCTTTCTACAGGTGATATGATTTATTACAAAACTCACATCTGCAACTGATAGATAGTGAGGCAGTGGTGTAGCACATCACTAATTGGCGAGCAGAGCGAGCAAGACAGTATTAGGGGTGGATAATGCAAAATTGGGTATATGTTGTTGGCGAGCGAGCGAAGCGACCAGGGGTGGACAATGCAAAATCGGGCATATGTTATATATATGTATATTTGGTACGTATGCACATTAAACTCGCGGGCGGGGACTTTTTTCCTCTTAAAACACAGCTTTTTAGGCTTGACCCCACTTTCTTCTGATACCACAGCATTAAGCATGTCTTACTTGAAACTTGGGCTCCAAATTGTGAGATAATTCCTGCGAAAAGCTAGTTTTTCAAGTCCCAAAATGTTGCTGCGACTAGTTACTATGACATTGAAATCCCTTTACCAGACGCAATTTCAAAACTTCGTCGTTTTTCGGGGCTGCTAAATGCCGCTTGTTGGTTGTCAAGTGCCACTGGTAGCAAAAGGCTAAATATTAAGACTAAGGAAGCCACCATTACTTGGGAGAAGCTGAGGTAAGTACGTAGTTTCATATTTTGTTAGCTAAAATTACAATAATAACTCCTTGCTATTATTTTTTTGGTAGAGCTGGGCCAGTTACTAGTAATTGAGGTAGTCAGAAGGCTTAATGTTAACACTACAACAGCCACCACTCCTTGGGGGAAGCTGAGGTAAGTATGTAATTCTAAAATTACAAAATTATTTCTTGACTTTTTTTTAATTGTAGCTAAGAGCTGGTTTCAAGAGTTACTGGTGATTAAGATAGTCAGAATGGCTTAAATTTAATGTTACAGAAGTTACTGCTACTGAAAAAAAATGAGGTAAGGAAGTATTTTTGTACTTGTTCTCTTGTTGGACTTTTTTTTGTAGCTGAGAGTTTGTTCAAGAGTTGATTGGTAGTCAGTGTGGGCCCTAGGCTCCGCGGAACTGTCGTGGCGCTCACAATCGAGGTAGGCAGCTTATTGTCGCTGCCACCAGAATCTACAACGCGAAGCTCTCGAAATAGTCTTAACTAAATCTTGATAGAATATAGACTGCCCTACAACACACGAGTGGGTGGTATATATACGAAGTTCACAACTCCACCCACAACACAATGACTCGACATAAAAGCAAACACACGTGATAACATCATAACTGAGCATGTGCAAAACGACTCTACAAAACTGAATAATTAAAATAACAATGTTCTGCACATATATGCCTTCCTTCTATTCCTTCTTTCTTGCTCTTTCTCTATCTTCCCTCTCCTTCTCCTTCCTCTGGCTCACACTCTGCTCGACTCTGCTCACTCACTGCTTGAATGTGGGCTTGCTTGAGGTGGAAGCCCACATCACCCCCTCCTTCGAAATTGGGGTTTCACCGCACTCTCCATAGCACCGACTCAAGGTATCTGGAACAACATTCAAACTACCCGGTCTATACACAACATCAAAGTCAAATTCCGTCAGCTTAAGGGACCAGTTATACAATCTTCTATTTTCCTGTTTTCCCGCCCTCAAGTTGACCAATCCCCGATGGTCGGTGATAACCACGAACTTCCTTCCATACAGGAAGTATGCAAAGTGTTTGACACTCTCGAACAACGCCAGCCCCTCTATCTCCTGGGCACTATATCTTGCTTGAGCTCCGTGCATCTGCCTGGAAAAGAATGCCACAGGCAGACGATCTCCATCTCTTTCTACAGATAACACAGCACCAATTCCCGATCCACTCGCATCGCACTCCAACACAAACGAATCACTAACACGTGGTACATATAATGATACAGAATTACATAAAGACACACATAGCTCCCTAAAGGCCTCCAACATCGGCCCAGTCCACCGCAACTCACCCGTCATCGCCACGGACGTATGGGGCGTCAGAAGGGACGACCACCGGTGAAAGCCTGCAATGAAGCGCCGGTAGTACCCCACCAACCCTAGAAAGGCGCGCAACTGCCTCCGGGTCTTAGGTCTGGGATGGATCGCCCTTACCCTGGCAGCCGGCACACTGATGGTACCTCTACCGACTTGGTGTCCCAAAACTCTAGCGACCTCTTCCCAAAACAACATTTGCTCCTCTTGCACGTGAGCCCTGCCTCCCTCAACGTCAAAAATAGCTTCCTCACATGACCCAAATGCTCTTCCTAATTCCTCGATACAACCAAAATGTCATCAATGTAAACATTCGCGAAATCCCCACAATCCACTAAAACACCATCCATTAGTCTTTGGAAGACTGAAGGAGCGTTTGTGAGACCAAACGGCATCCTTCGGAACCGAAATTTACCGAAAGGGCATACAAAACAGGTCTTATCCCTGTCTGCTTCACTCACCAACACCTGGTGGAACCCTTTGGCCAGGTCCACCTTTGACAGCACTCTACCATGACCCACCTTTTCCAACATCTCCACAAAGCTGGGGATATAGTACGGTTCCTTGACAGTTATATCGTTCAGTTTCCTAAAGTCTACGCATAGCCTTAATCCACCATCAGACTTCTTGACCGGCACGAGAGGGGATGCCCAGCAGCTATCACACCTCTCGATGATTCCACAATGCTCTAGATTCAACAACTCCTCCCTTACCTTTTCCCGAATCCCTAGGGGGACCGAGTAAGGTGCCTGTCTAATCGACTCTCTCTCTCTCCAGTGTCTATTGACTTAATCACTCTCTCTGTACTCCCCGGTACCTCAGAAAATACATCCTCAAATTCTCCCAACACTTCTTCCATTTCCTTCTTGTTATAACCATCACATACACCACTCAAAACACTTCTCTCACTCTCTTGATCCTCTACTACCACATCCAGTCTATTAATAGCAAACTTCTCCTTGTATTCCTTTAAACTATTTATGTGAACGACCTTGGCATGCTTCTCCGCCCCAACCTTACCTATTTTGTAATTCACTTCCCCCTTCCGTTCCAACACTCTGTAAGGCCCCTCCCACGAATCAGCTAGCTTACAGGCCATGCCTGGCACTCTATACAACACTAAGGACCCCACCCTCAACACTCTCAGCTTTGTTCCTCTATTCAAATAGGCGATCCTTGACTCCCGCCCCTTCGCAATCTTAAGGGCTGCGCAATTGCGCATCATCTCCAAACGTTCGGCCATAGTGGCCACCCACTCACAAACACTTAAATTCTTACTATCGACCTCAAACAGCCCATGGTAAAGGGCATCTAAGGGAGTTCTTACATGAAACCCGTAAACCAAATCAAATGGGCTAAAGCCAGAGTCGGCATGCGGCATCTGGCGAAGGACAAATAAAACAAAAGTCACCTGGCTCACCCAATCCACTCTTTCACTTACACACTTCCCTAAAATGGCCTTAAACGTACCATGCATTCTTTCGACTGCTCCATTACTCTCAGGGTGGTACGGCGAGGTACGCACCTTCTGAATACCTAACATCTCACACAACTGTTTCATGACCTTGCCACAAAATTGGCTACCCTGGTCACTCAGGACACACTCGGGGATAGACGTTCTCGAAAATATGGACCAAAGTCCCTCCATGACTGACTTTGCGGTGATACTCCGCAAGGGCACGGCCTCAGGCCAGCGAGTTGCCATGCATACGTATGTTAACAGATACCTACACCCCCCTTTTCCCTTAGGTAAAGGGTCTACAAGGTCAATAGCCACACTCTCAAATGGTTCGGAGAGAATAGGTCTCTCCACCGCTGGTGCTCTCTTGGGCTTGTACTTGCTCCGTCTTTGACAGAGTTCACAACTTGCACAGTGGTCAATCACCTCTCTCGCCATTCCCGGCCACACGAAGTACTTACTAATTATCATGTTCACTTTCTCTGCACCTAAATGGCCATTTCTCTCATGTCCCAACTCAAGAACCTTCACTCTGTAACTATTGGGCAACACCAACACATCCCGGAACTGTTCCCAGGTAACATACATGCTCCTCACTAGAACTTCCTTCTTCCAGCTGAACCCTCTCTCACTTCTCTTCCCCAACTCGCGCCACTCTTTAAGGCTCTCATCACTCAACAACTCCTCTCTAAACTTCTCTCCATCCGACCCCTCCCTCACAGGACCAATCTTCTCTGCTAGTTTGCACAATCTAGCTTCTTCGCCACACACAGGTGACAACTCATCAAGGGGGGTTGGACTTCCCTCCCATGACTCCTCAAACTCCCTCACAGATTCACTCTCACTCACTTCCTCTAACTCAATATTCTCTGTAGCCTGGGGTGGGTCTGGCTTTGGTAGTACCTCCGCCCCCTCCACTCTGTGGCCTTCCCCCCCCCTTACTCTCAACTTCAGGCATCTGTAAGGGTTCAGGCTCAGCTCGACTCATCTGGCTTTGCTCCTTCTCCCCCATACTATCACTCCCACTCTCAGGAGTGACAACACTCCACAAATCCTTCTGCCCCCCATTCTCCTCATTCGCATCTAACTTCTTTTCTTCTCTCACCATGCTTCTTGTCAAAACACTAATCTTAGCTTTGTCCGTAGACACATACTCCTGAATAGCTCTCCTATACGCATCAACCTCTACCCCATTTGTAACTGAAAAGGGAACTATGCACGAGACACCAAGCTGATCACTCTCATCTATGATAGCCCGTACCACCTTCCTGTATCCACCTATAACAAACTCGCACATAAAACTTTTACAACTCCTTTCACAGCTAGCAAAACCCTTCACCACCACATCACTACATAATTCAACATTACCAGGCACTAATGTCTTAGGCACTGATCCTAACTCCGCCCCTGAATCAATAAGGACCTCGGTCCTAATACCATTAACCAAACCAAATGCAACATTGACAGGCTTACCGGACTTACTCTCATTAATTAATACCGACATTTTGCTAGGTGTAGCTTCCTTTTTCACAGGACCCACCCCCTTTCTCACCGTACACTCAGGGCTTTTATGCCCCACCTTCCCACAATTATTGCACGTAATCTGCCTCGGAACAAAACCACTCCCACCAGGCCCTTCTTGCACTCGCTAGATCGATGTCCTTTTTCACCACAGTTATAACACGTGAGAAAGCTACTCACTCTTTCACCTCCCACCTGATCTCTGTCACCTCCACTACCAAACCCATTATCACGCCCAAAACTATGCTCTCTCCCCTTGTAACTTCTACCACCCTCAGCAAAACTACTACCCAAAGGCTTAAAATAGTTACCTTTCTGCCTACCAGCCATCCAATCTTCTAGAGCTTCCCGATAGTCACCCCAATTCTTAATTACACGGTTCTCTAAAACATTTTCCCACTCTGTGGTAACACACGTCTGGTCAACGCCAAGGCGATTGCCAGTATCCCCTCCTCCAAATTCGTGCAACCTTGGCACGTACCCATAACCGTCCTTTGCATCCACTAACTAGCTGACATACTTTTGAATGTGTCACTATTGGCATCGAACAGCTGATTGCCGTAGGTGATAGTTGTCTCTCCCGCTGCCTTCAACAATACATTCTTAACATCACTATATTTCGATCCGTCATCCCGTAGCTGAGCTACCCGCACACACAAATGTTCTGGCAACCTTGGGTACAGCCTCTCAGACCAATCCTCCTCCTCAACCTTACTTTCCCTCATTATCCTCTCGAACTTTTCGAGGTACGCCCCCAACTCATTACCATCTTTATACACACCCAAACCTTTCAATTTCTCTTGCATCAGTTCTCGTTTCGCCCTACTCTTCTCTTCTTCCTCTTGTCTGGCTCTCCTCCTATAAGTCTCATCCCTTCTTCTTGTATCCTCCTCATCTCTCCTTCTAGCATCTTCCTCATCTCTCAGCCTCTGTCTCGCTGCCTCCTCCTCTCTTTTATGCTCCGCCTCTTCCTGTCTCTCCTTCCTACGTAAATCCTCGTACTCTTTCCTCCTCTCTTCTTCCCATAATCTCCACTGCTCATCCCTATCCATCATCAACTTCATTAAAGCCCCAAAATCAACCTCCTCCGACCTCTTCGCCATTCTCTTCCGTCCGGCCACCGCTACCTCCCTCCTCTCAACTACTTCTCCTTCAATCAAACCTCCCACCTCACCTTCTTCGTCAGATAACACCTCGGTATAAAGCACCTCAGCAGGGCACGTGGGGTAAGGTGACATCTCAGAGGCAGTTGGCCTATGTGAGGGTCGATAGGGCTGGTCACCAGGCGCAACCGCAGGCAACCTCCGTGTGGCCGGCTTCTTCTTTTCACCCACCAGTCCGGGTTCTGACATGAGCCGGTGAACCCAGCTTCTGCCAGAGACCTACAGATACACAACAAAAAAAAAATAAATGAGGGTCACCAACAATGAATTAGAACCAAATATAAAGCTTTCGTTTACACTCAGAAAAAAAAATCACACACAACCAAAGTTCACAACACAACCACACGTGGACAAGTTCAGGGGAATCCTTGTCTGTGCTGATCCGCAGATCTGACGCTCTCTGCCGGGGCAAGCTCGTCTCGAATTGACCGTAGTCAGTTAAAGTCTCCCTCCGCCTCAGCAAGAGTTGTTCCTCAAGTATCCTCAAGCGGGTTTGGGCAGAATATCTTCTTCCCTCGGTATGTGCGGGACGTCTCCCAACTGATATTGACCTGGTGAATGTCTTCACCTGGGTTCGGGATCCGGCGGGAATGTCTTCTCCTCCGTATCCCACCGCTGCCACCAAGTATGTGGGCCCTAGGCTCCGCGGAACTGTCGTGGCGCTCACAATCGAGGTAGGCAGCTTATTGTCGCTGCCACCAGAATCTACAACGCGAAGCTCTCGAAATAGTCTTAACTAAATCTTGATAGAATATAGACTGCCCTACAACACACGAGTGGGTGGTATATATACGAAGTTCACAACTCCACCCACAACACAATGACTCGACATAAAAGCAAACACACGTGATAACATCATAACTGAGCATGTGCAAAACGACTCTACAAAACTGAATAATTAAAATAACAATGTTCTGCACATATATGCCTTCCTTCTATTCCTTCTTTCTTGCTCTTTCTCTATCTTCCCTCTCCTTCTCCTTCCTCTGGCTCACACTCTGCTTGAATGTGGGCTTGCTTGAGGTGGAAGCCCACAGTCAGAATGCCTTAAATTTGATACTACAGAAAAGTTACCATTACTCAGAAAATTAAGGTAAGATGTAATTTTTTTATTCATCTGCTATAATAATTGGTAAACTGCTATAATATACTGTTTTGCAAGAACTACATGTAAGCTAAAATAAATTGTGACAATACTATAATTTTATGTAATCTAACTAGGTAGTAGGCCCTGCCGGATTATGTTACCATTTTTTCTGGAATAATATAAATGAAATAGCATAGTGGAATAATTATAGAATAATAAGGTATTTAGGAGAAAAAATAAAATAATCAGTTCATATAATCTTTACTTATAAAGAAAATCAATAGTGCCCTTTTTATCTCTCTTTTACTTATAATACAACAAGGACATAAACATTTAGAAAGGTGGTTATAAGGTAGATTTTCATCACTTGATTAAATCAGCTGGGTTTGTGTTGGCCACCTTGTTATTGTACTTCCAAAAATGAAAGAAAAAAAGTTTGAAATACTGTAAGAGCTGTCAGCTCAGGCTCAGCATGGTAAACGGTTTCTTGAACTTTTTCAGCTGTAGCAGAGTATGTTTTTTTACATTCTTTGAACATTTTTACTGGGATATTCAAAGTTTTCAGTAAGAGTATATAACAATAGTGAATACTCTATATCTAGTAATTAGTAAGAGAGACTGATTCTTTTACTAATTCATTTCATATCGTACAAACTTTAGCTATATAGACTGCAGTCATTACTATTTCACTTATTTCTAATTGGAGTAATAAGAGAATAATAAGAAAATTTATAGAATAATATGCTATTCTTTTGGAATAAAAACAAATTTTTTGAAATAAATAAAATTCTAAAAATTTCGAGCATAATCTGGCAGGCCCTACTAGGCAGGCTCGCTCGATATTTGTGCTCAAGCACACCACCAGTTTATATATATGTGTGGACATATGTGTGTCATTTTGTACTTTGACCCTAGAATACATTTGTGTTAGCTCTGCTTTAGACCCCGTCCCAAATTTCACTAAAAAGATTCTCCTGATTTATCGATCATTAACCGTATCACCCTAGAAATTGAATTGTTTACCGCTTTGAATTCTTTTACGGTGCAGTTCAAACACAATAAAACTTACCGGAGTTCCATTTCTATTGGAGGTAGTGGCTGTGGTAAGTTAATACGCTATTTGTCATAGTTATAAGCCCTACGCTACAGTATTTACTTGAAAATTCATTGACCACTAGACTACTCACGAAGGTAAGTCTTGCGTAGGTATGTTCAGTTTTGTGAAAACATTGTGCGTTACAACTAAATCACAAAGAAAATATTTAAATAGTGTGACTTGTTTTTTGTTGCTATAATTTTTTTTTTCAATTCAAAGAGTTACAGGGAGTGGTTACTACGGCAATGAATCCCCTTTACCGTATATACATAATTAAAAAACTCGACTTTTTTTTAGTGTTAGAAGTTAAATCAAATGTTTAACAACAGTGTAGATGTAGGCTCGCTCGCCATTTGTGCTCAAGCACACCACTAAGTATATAATATATATATGTGTGTGTATGGATGGTATGTATGCCCTTTAAACGCACACACGCGCGGGTTTCCTTTTTTCTCCTAAAAACACGGCTTTTTAGGCTTGACCCCAGTTTATTCTGGAACAACAGCATTAACCAAGCCTTACTTTAAACTTAAGCTCCGAAGTGTGAGAAAATTCCTGCGAAAATGCTTGTTTTTCAAGACATAAAAAGTTGCTTTAACCGGTTACTATGGTATTGAAGACCCTTTTCCAGACTTAATTTCAAAACTTCGCCGTTTTAAGGGGGATACGAAGTGCCGATTGTTGGTTGTCAAGAGCTGTTCAGGATACAAACCTGAACGGATAAAGTCAGCCTCCTGCATACACATTAACTTGTGTCATCCCTTTACCACATGTTAATGTTATTCATGATTGACTTTACCCATTTATTGTTGTGTCATCGTGCAGCCATTTAAGTGTATGTTCAAATATTGTATGTTGTTCTATAGTATCCCAAAACTTAGTTAACTAAGTTAATTAGGGCGTGTGCGCTCGTGGTTGCAATTGCCGTAGGTGACAGCGACCCCAGCTTCATTTAGATTAACACCTGCGGGCCTATAGAAACTGGTCCTTCAAATAACTTAGGCCATTTCCGTAGTGTATTTACTCTGTGCCGCTACAAGAGCCATTGGTAGTCAGAATGCCATAATATTAATGTTAAGGAGGCTACTATTACTCTAGGGAAGCTGAGGTAAGTACGTAATTCCGTATTTATTAGCTAAATATACAAAAATAACTCTGGCCTTTCTTTTATGTACACGTAGCTAAGAGCTTGTTGTCAACAGTGACTGGTAAATTCAAATAGTCAGAATGGCTTAAATTTGATACTACGGAAGTTACCACTGCTTAATTTTGATGGTCTTTTGTTTTTGTAGCTGAGAGCTTGTTGTCAAGAATTCACTGTAGCAAAATAACAAAAACTTGATACTACAGAAGTTATCAATACTCAGGAAAGTAGGTAAGTAGTAGTTCCATATTTGTTGGCTTAAATTACAATTGTAGCTGAGAGTTTGTTTAAGAGTTACTGGTAATTGAGGTTATCAGAATGGCTGATGTTTGATACTACAAAAGTTACCATTAATCAGGTAAGAAAGGTTTTATGTTACCTAACTAGGCAGGCTCGCTCATCATTAGTGCTCAAGCTCATCACTAGTATATATATATGTTGACGTACGTATGTCATATTTGTACTGTGACCCTTGCATTTTTGTGTTTACTTGGTGGTCGACCCAGTCCCTATACTCCACTAAACGGAATCCTTTGGTTTACTGATCTTTACCCTTATCATCAATTGTTTATTCCTTTGAATTAAAGTTGTGTCTTACATAACTGCTTTTTTTTTGTGGACAAAGTTATATCTTACAAACTTATGAGTTCATTTTCTATTTGAACTAGTGGCGGCAGTAAGTTATCTTGGCTAATGCACTGTTTGTCATATTATAGCCTTATGCAACAGTATTGTTCTTATTTGAATTTTTTTTGTCCAATAGTCAACTCACGAAAGTAAAAATGTCTTGTGTTATCCATTAGCTAAGCAGTAGCTGTAGCACTCTACACTTTCACATACACACTTGTTCTCTGGATATACCAAGCAGGGTTTCATACAGAGGTAGGGGCGCCCTAGAATTTCCCCCCTCCCAGATTGAGTTTCCCCCCCAGAATTTCATGAAATAAATAAAAAATATTTACTACTCAATGGTATTCTGTGGTTATGATTAATAATGGTATTCTGTGAGTTTGTTGTTTGTATATATCTAATAGTTGGTGAAAGTTCACTTCAGTTAATTGGGGTCCTTCAATTGCAATACATATTAGTCTTCCAAGATTGGTGTCACTAATTCTAGACCTGAGACGATTTTTAATTAAAAGGGTGTGGTTTCAGCAAAATTGGGTGTGGTCAATCAAACGTGTGGGGCCCCCCCTCCTTCCTAAACTCTTCCCCCCCAGAAAAATATCCTGTATGAAACCCTGCCAAGACACGACTGATTATATCCAGTGATCAAATTGCGATAGTATGTAAGTTGTGTGTTGGTATATCCAGAGAACAAGTGTGTGTGAAAGTATGAGTGTTATAGCTACTGCTTAACTAATAATAGCACAACATAATTAACTACCAATTAAACATATTAGCTGCCTCTACATCTTTTTCAGTTATTTCTGTAGTAAACAAGTCACCATTTAGGGCGCTATGACTATAAACTGCGGTAATTGCTTAGAAATTGCATTTTTGGTTTAGTTTTTGAAGTCCAATAGTTGCAGAAAGTGGTTACTTTAGCATTGAAACTATAGTTGGGCTATATCGGTAATATTATTAAGTAAATATTCTATATATTTTTTGCTGCGATCACACTGTTTGGGACATCGAAATGAGATAACTGTGAAGCTATGCCTGAAGATGAGCTCTACTGCTCTTGAGTAAGCTTTCTGTTTGTTCGACCTTACTGAATTTAGTTCGGTAGTGGGTGAGCAAGTGACCAATGAATTTTCTGATGTTGCTTCATCTTGCTATATAAAACTTACTTCTTACATAGTGTTCACCTTAAAGGAATCCCGTCTTTAAGATTTCCATGCCCATGTTAATTTTAAACTTAAGGTGCTATTTATAAAAGGTCTAGTGGAACTACCAAGCCTGGAATGCAGCTAGAATAGCCAATCCAGCTGCTAATTTATTGGACTAAACCAGCTTCATGCAGGTTGAAAGACAGCTGTATTGAAATACTAGTATGTATACCTGTTTATTTCCAAAGCTGATATCCAAAGCTATATAGTCATACCATAGTGTCCCCCAGAATGCTGTATTAATATAGGTAGCTATATATAGCCCAGCTTTAATTGAAACCCATTACCATATTATGTCATTTAACAACTCTGGCTGTTTGTAAGTAGTTTGAGTGCTTTTTGACAGGAACACCGTTAATTTAGAGGAAGCTAACACTACTAGAGTCAATAGCCACATAGCTACTTCTGACTACTTTTAGGACTAAATAGACCGAATGGTGCCTTCCAAAACTGAGTGAACAGGATTTAAGACATTAACTTCAGGCAAACTGAATAAATATAGCCTTATTTTTATTTTTGCATACAGGTTTTGTAATCAATCATTAATCAGATTTTACCTTGCTTGTACACAAGGGCTAGCTCGCCATTTGTGCTGAAGCACATCACTAGTTTATATATTGAACATATACCCAATTTCAATTTTTCATTCCTCATTAAAGCTGGCCTAATACTATTAGTGAGTAGTAGTATGGGTAATGGGTGCAATTAAAATAGCACCAGGCTTTGCCTCGTGCTATTTCCATCGCTTTACTCATATTATTAAAATCCTTAATAGCATGGTTACCTATGCTAATACTCTTACATGTATGGACGTGTATGTGGTATATTAGTAGCACATGTGATAAGAGTAACAAAATTGATAACTGTTTGGATAATACTTTTGGTTTGTTAAGGAGCAGGTACCTTTGGGTCGAACTTAAATGCTTAAACTATTGTATACTTTTCAACTGTCAACTCATATCCAGACTCCAAAGAGTACACTTTATATAGTGTACTATCAGAAAGGGACTAGACATCAACTTCAGCATGCCAATAATGTGCTGCTAATAATGACACTTGGGCTTCAAATGAATGAACAAAAAATAAACATGCTAGAGGTTAAAATGTAAACAATGTAATTTTTTAACATTGATCCTTAATTTACAAGACCTAACTTGGTCAGATTTTTTGTGGAAGGATTGCTATGAGTAAGTTATGGTCACAGTGACTGTATGATATTGGTGCAAAAATGAAATAACCCCTATTTTTTTTAACAACTACATTTTAAATTTTAATTATGGTATACTGTAGTTTCTATTATGATGGCTAGTTAGCATACCTTAAGTTAATACTTTGATTATACATCCCTAACCTGTAATTTACTCCTGCTGTAGAGTCCAATTTAAATGCTTATTTAACATTGAAGTTCAAAGTTTTTTACATGTGCTTCTTTATAGTTTAATATTGTAACCTGAGATATGATACCACTGATCTAAATATTAAGTATTCCATACTTGTCATTCACTTCAACTCATTCATTAATCATTCACACATTTATTAAACCCTAACACACATGCATCCTAAAATTCAGAATTACCTGTTAAATTGAAGATTAGTGTGGCTTTGTCATGTATGTAAGCAACTTCAAAAATATTATGATCAAGATCAATATACATTCTTCAGGTTTGAAGTTTGTTTTGATTATATATTATTCACTTCATATAGATGAGATTGAATCTTTCACGACGCCAATTGAAGCAACAAATGAAGATTTTGTAAAGACACATCTAGTAACATCTACATTGTATTCTTTTCCAAAAGCATGGATTGTAGGAACAACTTTTGATTTATTACCATCAGCTCATAAGGAAAGTAATGAAAAGATTGAAGATAATGGACGAAAACTTCAAGTAGATCAAGGTCAGCAGAAAGACATGAAATATTACGTTACCAATGTCGTGTTTTAAGTTGTTGGTTATAATTAATTCCAAATGATATTTATCCATTGTACTATGGAAAGTTGATGGCATTACTAAACAATTACAACGACCACCCTTTTTTGTAACTTCAAATTTAGCACTAGATTGCTATATCATTATGTACATAGTTTTCTATATTGATTCAAAAATTATATATCACAGCAAAACAGTAAGCTTTTGTGATATTATAATAAAATCCCAATCACCAATACTTTAATGACACCTTTTTCTTTGTTCATAGATCATACCCACAAAAACTGTAGCAATTATATACGAAAACCGTAGTAATTATGATACAAGTCAGGCATTGATGTGAGTTCAGTATACGAAAATACAGATTAAATATATTACTGGCGATGTGTTCAGCATAAATGGTGAGTGAGCCATTGTGCACAAGTTCAAAATATTTCTAAAAATATTTCTGACTATCTAAATTACCGCCAGTTCCTGATTAATAGGACTGAACCACTAAAACGCGGCCAAGTTTTGTAATTGCATATGGGAAAGGGTTTCGATGTCAAGTAACCGCTCATGGCAACTATTTGGGACTTGAAAAACAATCATTTCTAAGGAATTATCTCACAGTTTTAAGCCTACCCTGAAAAGTTCACATATTATTAGAATAGAAAAATAAACTATGTAACTAAGGTAGTCAGGCTAAAAATAAACTTAGTATTGGTTCGAAAAATGGCGAGAACTTTTTCTGCAACTAAGGCAGTGGATTTTGTCTGCGACGACTTTTACCGACAACAAACATGAGAGGAAGTGTGCACAGGAGATATATATTTTATTTGTGCACATGAGCTTGCTCACCAGTTGTGCTGAAGCAAATCACTATTTTTATTTTATTTTGCTTATTTATATGGCACGTGCTGTAAATTAGTAAAGTGTCTTGATAAAAACAAAGTAATTACCATTTAGTAAATGTACCCAGTTCAGGCACTTTTTTAATCAGATGTGATTAAAATTCACAGCACTTTTAGTCCACTTTTGAACCAAAAAGTACGAGTTAAAGCCACACCTTTTTCTGACCTCTGTCCTTTCCACTCACGTAATGATTTTTTTTTTGCTTTTGGAAAGTTTTACAAAGCATGGATAACCAACCTGTTGACCGTACGAGTTGCTAGCCTTGAAAAGCAGGCTACATGTAGTCTTGGAGCTGACCTAAATGTGTGAACTTTTGTAAAAGCATGGCAGACCCAATAGCACTATTTCTCTTTATTGTCATTGAATGATTAGGTTTAGTTAAAATATTTCAATTTCCACAACTATATAAATTTTGCCAAGGGCTGTAGCTCATAGCTAGTTATCACCAGCTAGGCTAACTAACTCACCATTAATGCTGATGCAAGTGGCGAGTCAGCAAACATCACCTTCTGAGCTTTGAAGTTTCATTACATCATTCTTGTTTATGTCATCATTACATCATTCAGTTTTGCTGTGCCATTCCACGTGAATGCATGCATCAAATATAAAAAATTGAAATAGTTTGTGTAGCTAGGTAGCTAGCAAATACGTGCTAGTTGTCCTAAACACCACTGAAATTGATGACTACCGACAATCTCACCACTAGTAGTGCAATACATTGAAAATGAGAATTAATTGGATACATTCACATATTCAATTGCCATTTATGTTTAGTTGGTAAATTCACTAACTAGAAAGTAGCCCACCATGCAGTGGTGCTCAATATAAAACTAGGAATAGAATAGCATAGTTCCTCTACTGTTTGGTTTAGTTACATCAGTCCACTTTTATTTTTCTCACGTTCTTTTCTTGACCCAATCTATGCTGACACTTAGCAAATATGGGATTGCTCTAAGTAAAGACACAAAAAGGTCACTTAGCTCATGTGATCATTCTATCTGAAAAACCTCAGATAAATAAAAAGGTGACCACCCATGCTATCAAAATAAAATCATCAGAAACCCACATTGCATTACTCGCCCATCTAATTCAGCGAGCGAGCGAAGCGAGCGGAGCTGACTATCAGTCGTGTTCAATTGAGATTTCAGATATATATATATATATGTAGGTATGTATGCGTACGTCAAAAAAATTCGCCCGTGCTTCTAATTACGTAAGGTAGGTAAAGCGTTCACAGTTCCAGTATTTTTCAATTATCGAGCACGGAGAATTCTGCTGCACTGCCTTACGCAACTTTGTTTCAACCAAAACGTTTATAGCTACTCTCTTCTTGAAACAATTGTTAAGTCTTTGTCAAGCTGCACTTCTTTGCCACTGCTTTCGAAGTTTATTCAGGTAATTCTGTTATTGTTAACTCTTCATGCCTAATCATTGCTATTATTTAGCGATTTCCTTCACAAATCATCTTTAACTATACTCATAATATATTTACTCGCTCGCCATGCATTTGCGCTATTCGAGCGCACCACTAGTATATTAATACAATTGTCTGTCAGTGACAACTGACCGACATCAACAATGGTGTGTATTCATGAATATTCATGAACTGAGCCAAGGTAGTAAAGCACCTTCTGAATGGGTTTGTAAAGAATCATCAGTAATACCGAGGACAGTGCATGTACAGTATATTCATGTATTTAGGGATTTAGCTATACTATAGGACTAAGTTTCAGTTTTGTGTTGCACTTAGATGTCTAAGTGCTGTTTTTTTTTATCACTGAAAGCAACTGGCAAGTTGCTATTATGGGATTTTCATATTCATTATTTCTAGAAGTAGAGTAGATGTTTACAACTAATTTTATTTAAAGGATTTTACTTTTTGAAGTTTCTGTAGCCTTTGAGAACAATTTTGTATGTCCACTCACATCAGTCCTTCAAAATATAAGTGAGAGTAAATGATACTATTGTGAGCATCATAAATATTTTAATCACAGATGGCTAGTTAAAGTATTTTTAAGCCATATACAAGATTAATTGGGCATAAAGTCCATTTGAAGTGAGAAAGGAAATTAACATACTCAAAAAGTTTTACCAAAAAATGTTTTGCTAATGTAGAAATAGCTTTGAAATTTTTCTATGTTCCTATCAAATTCTGTAGGCCAAGCCATTAAATGTTATTAGAATTCAATACTGGTATTTCTTCCAGTCTGAGTTTTCAGTTAAATAAACGATGTTGTTATGAAGCACCAAAGGAGAGAACCCTCAGCGCTGCTATACATTGGCTAGAAATTGCGAAATCATTTCAGACCAATAGAATAATTTTTGGGGTTTTCTAATAAGTTATCAAAATAGTTCGAGCTATGAATAACATTAGATGTAAATGCTGTCTTCATAAGAAAAGAATCTAAATATGCCATCAACACTCACTGGTACACATTTTCAATGTGAAACTTCACTTTTGGTTAAACTTCCTAGCATAAAGCTAAACAACAGCAGGCAGCAAGAAATTATTTTCTCACGTGATTATGATGTGATAATAGGGGACACTGCCCACAAAAGCTAGCACCTATGTGGAGCTGACAGCTTCACATTTATTTTTTTAAAATCAGAACAAAATTAAAAAAGTAGCACAATAAATTGTCAGCAATCTCCCAAATCAGAGTGTAACAGGCAGACAGACAGACAGACAAACAGACAGACAAACAGAAGAATGGACAAGACTACTACTATAACCCTCTCGTGCATGTGCGCTGAGGGTTAATGAAATATTGACCGATTTGTGCATCATAACCTCTTTATATAGCATAATGTGTTTTTTACTTAGAATAGAGTCTTCAATTTATTTTATGTATTTAGGTCTACATGACACTAAATTTCAGCATGATGAATCTGGAATTATATTAACTTGGCAAATTTCTAAATTGGAAGAATATAATAGTAAATTAAAAAAAGTTTATATAAAAAGAAGAAAACGGGATAGCACAGACAGATGGAAGGTCACAGCCAAATTTGGCTGTAATGCAATCTTAGGACAATTTAGAGTAGCATCGGAAGATGCTAATTTTTATGAATTTAAGGTTGAAGCACATTATCAGTATTTATCCAAGAACTGGGTTCAAAGTAAAGAGTTATCACTGGATAGGTATGCACTAATGCCTACACGGACATCAGAAAACTATGATACGAGTGATCCTGTAATATCATCTTTACTATTTATATTTAGCATACTGATAATTAAATATAGGTATTTCAATGTTGTCAACAAGCTTATCACCTCCAAGAAATGAAGCTGGTAAGATTTTCTCATGTAGTTTAGTGAGTAGTATTTTGTTTTGAACTCATTCTATGTTTAATTCGACAGAACAAGGGATGATTCAAAATGAGTCAGGTAAGATTGTAATTTTTCGGTCTACTTATAGAATGCTTGTTACTACTTATAGAATCTCCAACAGATTTGATAGTATCCTCGGAAGTTACATCTTCATTAGAGTTAGGTAAGATTCGTGTAATTTTTTTGTTTTACTGGCTGTAACCGTTTACAATCTACAGAGTTTCCAACAGAAAGTGATTCAAGTCTTTCATCTTCTAAAGAACACGAGTATTCTTTACAAGCATGTAAGCTGTGTATATATTTTTATGAAAACTTTCAATATTATGTACAAATTGTGTGAATAATTAATTATAAAAGTTGAGGAACAGGAAAAAATAGTGAAGCGGTTTTGCTTTGCATGTGGCCAGAATTTAATTGAAAAAATCCAAAAAAAGTGAAGTTTTTCCAAGGCGCATCAAATATACAATAGGATATCCCTTGTGGTTAATTTTTGCTTTCTACTTTTGAAACATATATGCCAAGTTTCAGTAGTAAGGCACAATAGGGATTTTGTATATTTTGGCCTGACCACACCCTTTTAGACCTCACCCATTTATTAAATTATAATTATACTGACCCATTTGCCAGGATAGCTAAGAAAGAAATTAGGGTTTATTTGATAGTAGGAAGAGTTTACACTAAATAGTAACAACTTTTAAGCTCCTCTTGACAACATGAAACGAAGCCTTTTTCATTCTGGCTGTTAGCGCATTTCCAAGCATATATAGCATGAGCTAGCTAAATTTGAATCACACTATTCGTTAATGTGCACTATCTCTGGAAAATTGCTTATTATCATTTGCTGAGTGAGCAATATTTAGTCTTCGATTACTCCCAAGTTGTTATTTAAGCAGCCAAAGATGGTAAAATTTGGACAACTATTGTTAAAATTCTCCAATCGGGTGAGACCAGTACAAGAGCTTCAAAATTGTGAATGTTGTGACAGTTGGCACCTATGTTTAGCTCTAAATTCTTGTAAGTTGCGAGGTTGACAAGGTATTAGGTTTATTGGAAAGGCTGAGTGCTGGGTCATGAATGATAGGCTGATGTTTTGAGTTATATTGTGCTAGCTTTCCAATACAATTCACTTTTTTAACGAGGTACACACCACTTTAGAAATAATTTTTTTCTTTAGATTATACAAATAAGAATAAAAAGATTAAAAAAATGAAAACAAATATAGTTATTGTCTGGACCAGCCAGAGCAAGAACAGCAACCCAGCGTCCATAGTAGTGGTTACAGAGGACTAGCCCTGCCCCCTCCCCCACCCATGGATGGCCTAGCAAGGCAGGGCTTGGATTGCATCAGAATTTGCTAATGACTTCATCTAATCATTTCACTCAGAACAATAGAATTGTTAATTAATTGTTTTATTCATTTCTCCTCACCTGTGCAGTCTGGGTTGCTGCTCTGGCAATCTACCCTAAATGTGTGGCCTTCGTAGTACAAGCAGCTCTCCTCAGCAAGGGCAGATTACCAAACAGTCTAGACAAATTTGGCTCTCTTAGCCATCTCTGTCAAGAAACAACACATCTCTGAATTGTGGAAATGCCACGAAGAGCTTATCTAGTAGGCTATTCAAAGCTTTTGTATAGATACTAAGCTTCGTGTGGAGGGGCTAACTTTGACGTGCACCGGATATTCAACTCAGAAATGAGACATTGGAGGAATCTGAAGCATTACAGAACCTCATAGAGTAGGCTGTAGAGCAAGCTTACCTCTATAGTCACGGAGTCCCTTTAGTGTCAAAACTGAACCTCACCTCTACAATTTCTGACACTTACACCTCCAAGACCATCGAAAATTCGCAAACTCAACCACCAGGCTAGCACGTTCAGGCTCAGTCTTGTGTAGCCAGACCCTTTGCTAATGAATTTTATATCCTCACATACATTGGTTAATCAGAAATTTGATGGTGATCTTCTGCGTGAAACAGTGTGCAGTGGTTCTCTGTGCAATTTCTACATGTGAATCGAGACTTGCAGTCTATGACTTAATGAAGATGGCTCAGGCAGTTGGTGCAGTTTTACTTGGCTTCAACAGGCTGGAATCGCTTGGTTGAATCCCAAGTCTTACAGATAGAACACTTAGATAAAGAGTATCCTTCCTTTCTGCAGCACAAATCTATCATTAAGACAGCACTCATACTACTGGAGGCTCAAATTTTGCTATGAGAACATTTTTGGGTGGATTTTGGGGGAATAATTTGTGTTGTGGTTAACAGACAATTGTCTTAAAAGCGGAACTGTCAATCTTGAAAAACTAACAACTATTTTTCACTAATTATTTGCAGTGATGTTTTATATCTTCTGAAAGCGCCTTTTTAAACTCTTTAAAGTGAATTACTCCTGTAAAAGAATATTTTTAAGTTATCCATGTTGTTTAGAATTTTCATCAAAACAAAAAATCCAATAACTCACTTTGTAAACATGGTATTATGGAATGTGTGTGCGAAGTCTTTATAGTGTTGAGGTAGGAGGGGTTTAGTTGTGCAGGGTTGGATAAGGGTTTTCTCTACATTGTCACCTTAGAATTTAGATGGGTGTTATATTTTCCAATATTTTAGCTCATTATGAAGAGCTTCAGATAAGAAATATTTTCAGCTTCAAAGTTAACCAAATATGCATGCACAGTATATTAATACAAAAAAATTAAAACCATCTTTTTATGGTGAAGCCTGCTTCCCTCCCCCCCCCCCCCCCCCCTGCACTTAATTGTCTTTACTTTTCTTCCTTGGTTACTGTTTTTCACTGAAACATTTTGGTATTTTGTATAAAGTTATGCAATTTATTTTAATAGGATAGTGGGTAGAAGCTGTGGTCTTCTAAAACTATCTGGACATAATCTTAATGCCTTATGCCTATATATTCCGTGGCATACAGAGCAGCATAGTCTGATTCGTCCACACATTTTCTACTATTGAATACAAGTAATTATACTGCCATATGATTGTCCAAGAAAGTCTCGCCAGTGAATTGTTGCAGCTACTTGTCTGCTTCAGTCTGACAGATCTGGACTTCTCTCTTACACTACCAGTTTTTCTCTTTGCTAAGATATTTTGTATAGTGCAGAGGCTCATCTTTAGTCTAGCAGCTGTGTTATGCAAGGTATATCCCTCCTCATTCAGAGTGACTACAACAGGCTACTGCTTTTTTTTTACCACAAACATGCACATAGGAAAATTAGCTAGAAAACTACTTTACATCAACTGAAGTAGTGTAGCAACCTGGTCTGACCGTTTGCAACCAAGTATCTATTATTACTGGTCATCTATATACTTGTACTGGACTATTATACCATTTTCTAGTTTAGACACACTGTCACTGTTTTAATATTTGTTTTGCACTAAGTAGTTCCAAAGATGTATATTCCTGCTGAAAAGGCAAATATATGAAAAGACATAAATTTTTGGCCACTACATTATATTATCGAATGTAACAAATACATTACATGATACATTTTTATTATAATAGATGAAGCTTGTGTACCGTTAGCCTCTGAGAAGGAAAAACCACTGGACTCTATAATTTTCCATTATAGTGGAAAGTCACAAACTATATCATTGGAGAAGTATGGATTCGAGTTATGTTGTCATGAAATGAATATTAGCGATCCAACACAGCAGTTAGCAATATCTGTTTCAGTGTATACATCTGGTAATTTTATCTTTCCAGATAATTACAAATTAGTTAGTGGTGTATTCCACATCTCATGTGCTGATCCATTCCCTGCGACCATCAAAATTCAGCATTGTGTCAATTCTCGTGATCACTTAAAATTTGCTGTGTCATCGGATGATAAACCTCCCTATTATTTTAGCATTATTACGAGTGGGGAATTTGTTGATAATTTTGGACGTCTAAAAGTCAGTATGTTTTCTTTCTTTGGTGTGGTATGGGATTGGTTTTTTCCTCCCAATATATTTTATAACATTTTCTTAACCCACAGCAAGCGACCAAATTACCAAGATGATTATAAAATGTGGAATTTGGACTTTTATGTTTTCAGAAAAATGGGAACTTTGGAAGAATGCTTTCATCGACATATTGGTGAAGATAAAACATTTCTTAATTTAATTCCAATTTCAGTAGAACTTGAAGAAGATGCAAAAAAATTGACGTTTCAGCATAGCGTAGAAGAATCATTTTTGGAATTGAATGAATATGCTCCGCTGGTAATTACAAGAAAAGAAATTGAAACTTATGGAAAAAATTCTGGACGCCCACCAGGATGTAAAATGAGGATAAAGAATAAAAATCTTAGTTGTTCATCATTTACCATTCCATTCAAAATCATTGGAGTGAAGGAACCGCTTAACGTTATTAAGTTCCACTGGCCAATTTGGGGTAAGGTTGATTTAAGTTTGTACAACTTAATTTAATATTAAATTCAAGTCATACTAATAACTATATATAATTATGGAGTAGTTTATTTAATTTTAGTGAATATACTTGGCTCTGATACTAATTTGGCATTTGCTTAAAAATAGAGTAAAAAATCTAGAATTTCAAAGTTAAACTGTAGGTTAGGGTATAGTGATATCTCATGAATATGAATGAGTTTCTTTTCCCCTCCATAGCCACACTTTAAAGTAACAAACCTCTGAAAGCAAATAATGCATTATGAACTTCCCCAATCCCACAGTTAACTTTATATTTCCTATTCCAAGGTCCTGTTACTATTCTTTATGCTTTCAGCCTTTAGTGTCAGTTTTAGTACACTACCACTACTCAAAGTCTTTCTTATACCTACCACAGGTCCAGACACTGTCACAATATTACAATAATCAGCTCTAAGAAACTAGCAAACTCTCCATTATTTCAAAGCAAACCACACTTTTCTTTTGCAGCCGAAAGGAGGGGGGCATCCTCGAGTATTGCAGATTTTCGAAGAAATGTTTTTGTTGGAACCTTCCCCAGACTGCAGTAAACAAGAAACTTTTAGAATTTACGGTCTAATCGTACAAGAAATATGGAAAAATAACGCAGAAGCAGGACACTCCATAGAACCACCAACTGTTAGCTGAATACGCGACAAACGCCCACACAATCATGCTGAATCTGTTGGTTTCCCGCAAAATAGATAGTTCTGCCCTGTCAATCAGATAAGCTACTGGTGGTGACGAGAGATAGGAAAGCAAGTATAAGCTGAAAATTCCAGGAAAGGAAGCCAGCTTGCTAAACAAGTGCACAGTTCCATACAGCAATTTGGTCAGCTAGCAAGGAGGTAGTGGCAGCACAGGCTGATAGTGTGACATTGATTTGCTTAAGGATTATTAACATTAACTAACTGCAGCAGTACAAATCTGAGTTAAATCAACAATTCATCTAGCTGTGATTGTTCGATTATTTTATATGGCAAAGTGAGACTGGGGGTTGCCTCTATTTTTTTTCTGAGCAGTGTTTTAAGTGGATGCACACAATCACTCTAGAAACATTCTCTAGAGTTTAAGGTCCTGGAAAGTATGCAAGATGAAAATACAATTTGGCATCAGTATGAGGACAAATGGTCACTGAAAGTGAGCATAGCCATCTTGAGAAGCTACTGGACTTTTGGGGGTACCAAATGATGACCATGCCTGCCTCATCAAACAGAGAAGGACAGAGGGGGTTGGTAGAAGGAGAACCTCAGTGAGTCCATGTTGAAGGCAAGTAGAGAAGAGAAGATATATATTGAGATATTGATCTCCTTGTACAGAGAACCTAGAAGGACATCTCGTGGGAAGGATATATCAAGAAACTGAAAGATTTTTATTTCTGTTTAGGATTGTAAGTCCCTCACACTAATGGTCTATCTAGCTAGCTATTTATCTAACTTGAAGGACCAGGATGTTTACTTGTCCAGGCGCAGTCTAACAAACTACCGCATCCGCTGGCCGTTAGGCTTGCAGTCTTGATAGTCAGACTTATAAAAGCGCGCATACCTAGAAGGTGTCTTTCCTAGTTAGACAGAGGTAAACAACATTTTATCACAAGAAATGTAAAACAATATAAGCATGAATATCATTAAGGTGGATTAGGGAATTGGAAAGGGATGACACAAGGAATTGCTGGTACTGTTCAATGATCAATGTAGACCGGCTACTTTACGGATCTTGGGCGAGGGCTTCTTCTTGGACTTCTTCTGCCTGGACGGAGGTCCCAGATGTCTGGACAGAGGTCCCGGACAATTTCAAAGCATTTTATGTCCAAGATATCATTCTGGAGGAGCACGAGAGCCACTAAACTGAACTGCACACTTATTTACTGTTTAAGTATATGACGTAACCTGTGACAGGTTAATATTCTTCATAATTTCTTTCTCAGCCTTCTTTTACTCATTAGATGTATTCTCTCTCTTTCACAGGGTTTTTAAAAACAATACAGAATTAAAATTATTTAGTTGCCACTGGGGATCAAACCCAGGACCCTAACCCAGGACCGCTTGCTTAACGTACAAGCACTCTGCCACTGTAGTCCAGTCATTATATGATTTGACCTTAAACAAATTGCAACACAAACGATTCCAACTGTTTCTAATACAGAAAAATGTACTCTATAACATACTAAAAGTCCTAAGGAATCCCATGGGGGGAAAGTATTATTTTTTCTATTTTTAGTAACAGTGCATGATATTTATTATAGCCCTTAGCTATTTTTAAAATAGTTATAGCTGAGCTGAGCGCACCGGCAACTGGAATCTGCATTTGCAAGCTGTTTCAGAAATGGTTCCATACTTGGCAGCCTCTGAGCACAATAATTACACAAAATCTGCCCTGTCTCACCTTCAGGATGAAAACCAGAAGTGTACCATCATTTCCAAGCAGGTTTGCATGTGGTGAGAAGAACTGATCGTTACTGGGCTGGTCTTTATAGAACAGGTACTAATGAGGAGCATGAAAACAAGTGGTGGTCTCACAAGAGGACGAGGAATGACTGAACAACAGCGATTGATTTGGTTACTGTCTATGCCAGCTTGTGCTGAAATCAACAGAGTCATGCTTGAGTTGACTGGAGTATCATGCAGTACAAGTGAGCAGAACAAGGACATGACCAAAGCAAGGCAAGATCGTGATTGGAAGGATACTCAGACACTTCTGAAGTATTTACATGAGAGAAACCCATTCACTTCTGAGGACCATCTGCATAGCATTTCCACTGGGGTACATGCCAGCAGCTCAGTCAATGTTGACACAGCTAAAGACGTGGGTAACACAATTCTAGCTAGCATGGAGGGATATCTGCAGCAGACTACACTTTCAAGAGGAAAAACCAGGTTGTTACGCTGGACACAAAGTGTGTAGTGAGAATTGATAGTGCTGCTGTTCAGATAGACCCTCAACTCCTTTTCCAGCGACTAACAATTGCTGCCAAGGTAACTGAAAGTCAGCAGGATATCTTCTAGTATGAGCTTTGTGGTCACCCACCAGCTCTCTTTGATGCATCACTTTTGCTCCGGGAGCCTCAGAAGCCAGTGTTAGCCAATGCCATTTGGGACCTTGTATCACCAACTACTCCTGCAGTTCTCGACGATGTCCAGTATGTGCTAGATGGTGGTGCCCTCATTCAGCGCATTTCATGGATGCGTGGAGCCACTTATCATGATATATGCACAGTGTACTCAGATTATGTGGCAAAGAAGTATGGGAGTTCCATTATTGTCTTTGATGGCTATGGTGAATCATCTACAAAGGACATAATACATTTGAGACGAACCAAGTTGGTGTGAATGTGGCATTCACTGAAGAAACGCAACTCACAATGAAAAAAGAAACTTTTCTTGCAAATAGTACCAACAAGCAACAGTTCATCAACATGCTCAGTGGCTACTTAGAGAAGATGTGTGCTGTGTATCATGCATCAGGGGATGCTGACTTCATTTCTGCACTATAAGCAAGTCAGCATCCCCTGATGCATGATACACAGCACACATCTTCTCTAAGTAGCTACTGACACAGTACTTGTTGGTGATGATACAGATCTTCTGATTTTGCTATGCTGTCATGCTAGCCTAGACTTACATGACATACTTTTCCGACCAGAGCCTAAGAAAACTACCAAAAATCCCAGATATCAAGGCTGTGAAGCAGGCATTGGGGTCTGAAATCTGCACTAATGTTCTTTTTCTTCATGCAATACTTGGGTGTGACACTACTTCCCATTTATACGGCATCGGTAAGGGTGCGTCCCTCAAGAAGTTCAAGTCAAGCCGTCATTTCCGAGAAAAGGCCAAGGTATTCAATGCTGAGTCAGCATTTGTGCACCCAGATCCCATGCAGTTGCCACATGCAGGAGAGCATTTCACATTATGTTTCCGACATGTGCATCGTAAAGTGCTGCAGTCTGTGTGGCAGTTGCATCAAATGATTTTTAAGAGCTCGTCCGGAGCTGGGGGTAAATCAGTGTGTACTGGCATCAGTCCTCCATCTCGCTTTTCCCAGCCCCATTCTAGCAGATCAAGGTCAAAACCGTTCCACTACTGTACCACCTGAAGGTAAACATGAAAACTGTGGTACTTTGCAGCAGCTGAAGATGGTGGCAAAGTTTGAGGATGGACATGGGAAACACTTGTAGCTACCTTTTCACAAAAACGCTTGTAGCGTAGAACATCTAGTCGTTCATTTTGCTTTTCATTGTACAAACTAACAAGCACTTCCTCTCCTGCTGCAGCTATGTCCATGTGGGTAGATGACAAGTGTTATTTCGATGAAACTGATGATGATGATACTAATTAAAGAAATTTTGCATTACTGTTGTTTTATCTTTGTTTGTTTGTTGTTTTTGCCTTGCCTTGCATCATTAATATTTATTGCCAATCAGCTGCTTTTCAATTAAAATTATAAACTAATAAAATGAAGTATAATAGAAATGTGTACGCGAATACTACTTTCTATTGTCATAATTATTAATAGTTGGTTTTGGTTTAAAAAAAAGTGCTTTTGGTTGATTGAATTTTTTCATACTTTCCCCCTGTGGGATTCCTTAGGACTTTTAGTATGTTAAAGAGCACATTTTTCTGTACTAGAAACAGTTGGAATCATTTGTGTTGCAATTTGTTTAAGGTTGACCCCCTTTTCTTCGTAGAATGACTGGACTACTGAGCTACAACAACCAGGCGGCAAACAATCACTCTAATTCTGTGTTTATACAGTTAAGGGGTACTGCTATGCTACAGTCTCACTCTCAACAGACCAACAAAAATTCTCTTTTTTCAAAGATTCTTTTTTTCGTTGAATATTTTTACTCCACTAATTTATCACTTCATAATTTTTTTTTCAAATTCCATTTCATCACACTGCTGAGAAAGTCAAACATCTGCATGTTGGGCGTTTAAAACCACTACATGTGTAACAGACTGTAAATGATATTCATAACACATTCAGTTGAGTGGGTGAAACAGTATACCCTACCCTTAAGTAGGTACAATAGAGCTATGTTGTATAAATAGAACCGTAATTTTTAACATTTGCTGGTGTAAATTTTTGTTATTGTCAGATTTTAGCTTGCATGTAAAGTCTTATTGAATTTATGGTTTATATGTATTTTAAGCGAGAAATTTTGTCAGGATTCGCTACTACATATTTGATACATTGAATTTTAAAGCTATACTTTATCAGTGCACATAGTGTTTGGCTATATTGTGATAATTGTTGTATACTAACACCTCATCAACACTCACCTAAATCTCTGGGTTAGTGCTTAATTATGAATAGTGGTGATCTATTTTGGACTCGGCAGATGAAAGATTTATAAGGTGTAATAATCATATGACTCCAGTGCCTTGAGCTAAGCAATGTTGTGTTGCATGTAATTTTATTCCAAAAAAAAAACAAACGAAACATATAGATGCTGGTCTGTCCATAGTGGAAGAAAAGAGAAACAAAATTAACGATGACTATCACGACTGTAGCATGTCTAGCGAATGTTAGCAGCATAGATGCATTATCGGGCAGCGAAGCGAGACTCTCACTAACGAGTCTCAATTGAGATTTAGTATATATCTAATTTTCAGATTTAAAGAGTGGTCAGCTAAATCTAAACTTAGCAAAACTAGACCTTTCCTTACAAGGCAGTAATTGGTTGACTCATGAAGATTCACGGAGTGTGGTAACCACATAAAATGATAATGGCATAATAAGCCTCAACATATTTTATTATAGGACAGGACCTTGTTTGCTGCTAGTTTGATCCAAAATTTAACGATTGATAGCAGCTGTTCCTGAGTCCACTAGCACGTTCTGTCAAGTAGGACTTCTTACTGTCACTATCCAGCGAACGATGTAGTTCTACTAACTTTGTGTGCTTATTGGGGTTTTGTAGAACACATTGAGTTGTTTGAAGTAAAATTGCCATCCGATTCTTTGAACAAAGTGAGGGTAGCAATAGTAGTTGAGCTGTATTGAATAGCTACAGAATGGAGTCCCTCAGTGTTGCTAGTTTGTTCAACCTGAGCTTAGCTGGAACCATTTCAGAAGCGATAATTGAATCAGAACTGTAGTCAGTTTAATTAGACGTAGCCGCTGCTTGATCCTTACATATGGCAAAGTGATGATTCCCCTCAGCACTAATATCTGTTGTTCAATTGACAGGCACATTCCGCATGGCTAGTAAAGACAATAGAACAATGATTACAGCTTCACATTATTTGCTTGCATTTTTGTACTCCAGTTATGGACAATCCTAGGCTCAGTTTACTGTCTCAAGAGCAGAGTATGTGTTACGTCCTGAGTTATTTTGTCCTTGGTCTTGCAGTGTTAATGACCTTGTCCTTGCTGTATTGCAGCCAATTCCTCCTCTAACAGGTGCAAGAGATCTGTAATGATTGTGTCAGCAATAAATATATTTGGAGTAATGATTAATTTCATGTCAGAAGGCAAATTATTGGGAAGTATGTCACAAATTGTTTTTCCAAGATTTAGATGGCTTCATCGTAGTTTGCAACAAACAATGTGAGACCATAGATAGCTAGCACTCACACTGACAGTTGAACTTATCTATATTCAACTCTGGGTTGTCATGCACAGGAAATTTGAACATAGGTTCTCATCATTACAGTGCCTCTAAAGTGCGGAATACTAATCTTAAAAAATCTAACGTTGGCACTGTGATAAGACTAATCACAACCGTTGTTCTGTGTACTTCTTATATTTATCTGATTGCTAACTCACCTCACCCTCTCAGTTCTCCTTCAGGTACAAGTTCTAGAATTTTTTTAATCTACTCTATTCAATGTACAGAATTTCTCATAAAATTTGCTTCAACAATTGAGCTCGGCTGCCGTTATTTCCTCAAGGTACTTGTGGGAGCACCCTCTTTGAGTCAGTGAATATAGAGGAATTTGAGACAATGGAAGGGACTTATGAATGATATTATCATGCACACACATTTACACTTTAATTTTAGTCGATCGGACTTTGTTATTTTAGTGTCAACGGTTTTCGGTTACAGATTCTATTTATTATGTGTTTATCAGTTAAAATTTCCTAGCCTGGATGACAAGTTATATGTCCTCAGTTGTAAGTCATTGTTTAGCTCTTACCTTGTCCAGTCGTGTACACCTTAACTTTACTCTTGATTGTGCTTAATTAATTTTTACTAAACATATTGAGACTAGGGTGTAAGGGCAGCTAGTCTGGTGGTACCGTTACCTGGGATGGAAAGTTAACAAGACAGCTTTGTTTCCAACCTAAGAATAGCTTTTTGGAGGAGTGTATGGTCATGAGGGAAAAAGAATATCAGATCCCAACACTGATTGTTTATACACCCACACCCCCTCTTCCTTTGCTCAAGCTCTAATCCACTCGGTGTCCAGCTCTAATCCATGTCTTACAACACAGTGCTTCAGCAGCTTTCATTGTAGCAGATGTGTCTTAATTAGAATGATTGAAGTTAAGCGTTTGAATCTGGCTTGACGGACCATTTATAAATGTGATCGGCTTCTCAACACCAAAAATTGTTTACAACACTTCACTCTTCAGTTCTTTTCAAAATTATGTGAACCTTATCACATGATATGTAAAACATAATACCAATTAAGACTTGATTACACATTAGTGGTGTGTTGCTTAATATATATGTGTGTCACTTTATATCTTACAAACTTGCTAATAGTTGTTATGAATTGCAATTTTTGCCATAATCTTATTTATTGTTGATACTTTACCATATTTATTTTTGATACTTTACCATATTTATTTGTGATACTTTACCATACTTATTAAGTGGATTGTAGTTGTAAAAGGACCAATAGCTGTATTTTATTCATTGCTTGATTTTTGTTGTCACTAAATCATGTTTAGAATACTAACATGGTCATTTTTTTCTCATAATTAAGCACTTTAAAAGTATATACCACTGATGTAAAGACCATTGGTCATGTACTTTTCTGGATAGCTATATACATGTTAAATTTTTAGCTACATTGTTAAATTTGACTTAACTATATAATTATTTCTATAGATGGAGTTAATTTAACTGAAACTATGCCATCAGTGTCTGAACTATCCGATAGAAATTTAAATGATGTCATTGGTGCAATATTTGAAGCTAGAGATAAGTGGTATGAAATTGGATTAGGTTTGCGTATACATGTTGACATTCTTGAAGCAATTAATGCGGATCATTCAACAGTCAATAGGTGTCTCAGAGAGATGCTGACTTATTGGTAGGCAACCTGACTTAAACAGAAGTTGGAACTCATTGGCAAAGTCTCTTAAAGGAAAGCTGGTTAGTCGTCCAGATTTAGCAAGTACATTACCACCATAACCTCGTCACTATTCAGTATTTTTTTATAACATCACTTAATACATAAGCAATATTTTTTAATAAATAATTTTGTATACTTTATTTGTGATATATTTTTGATGAAACTATTATATGTCATTAGTTTATATAATTTAGTGCTCAGATAAGTGTATTATAGTTTTTGTGTGGGAGCAAGGAGGCAAGAAAGGAGAATATCAAGTGATATTTTACATCATTATTGTCTATATTGATTAAATAATGTGAGCAACCCATTGGTTTGTGGATTATGAAGAGTTAGCTTTCAGCCTTTACTATAGGTTTTAGATAAAAGTCATGGTACATAGCTGCTATGAATAGTAGCTAGCATAATTTATATGTAACTTAGAGGTTCCTAAAAGACAAATCCAAACAAAGTCTAGTTGATCGAGATGTATCTATAATGTATTAGTCTATCGGTTATTGGCTAAGTTTTCATTTTCGGTATTGATTGTTGATGCTGCCTACCATGCTGATGTAATCGAGTGATACATTTTTTTTTGTATACGTCATGTGGATGCTGAAATTTTTTTTTTTGTTTTCTTAGTGCTTATGCAACAAATAAGAAAAATGTTTTAGAAAAGGTCGCCAAATTTGCCACTACTTTGTTGCTGTCTCTTAAGTCCTCATAGTAATAACTTGTAAGGTATGTGAGAGCAAGTTTCTTACTCAGTTACTTTACTCTAAGTAGTTCTTGACATGCGAAGCCGCCTAGTCCCTGAAAGAGCAATGTCTTTATTATTAGCTATTATATCTAAAAAAAAAACTGACTAAAATCTGATCAATAATTTCCGTAACATTATAATTCAAAATGAAATAATAGAATGCTAAGAATGTGGTCCAACATATCTATTGAGCAATGCTGCTTGTAAAACTGATTTATATAGCTTGTCAGAGATGAAATAAAAATAGCATATGACAAAAAGCAGAAATAATTATTGAAATTATCATTTCGTATATAATTTCCTTCTGTCAATGATTAAGTCATTCTCGGCCAAAACAGTTATAATAATAGCAAATTTATGTTAATTGTCTAAATGTTAGGTTAACTTTTAATTAACCTAATATTGGCTGTTAGAACGTGAAAATTTGATATTATTGTAATGAGTTACCAAAGAACTTCTGCAGTGAAGATATCTAAAAATAGGCCCTGCTAATCCTCTCCTAGTGATGCTCAAGGTCACTTTGTAAGTATTGTTCATTGAAACTGTCAGTAGATGATGCCACTGGTAAACTTGTACTAAGAACTGGATATTGCTATGCCAATACTGACCAGTTATTCTTCTAGAACACACAAGATTTACATGCATATTATTATTTATTTATATAAGTTGCTATTTCAGATACAAGTCAACGTCACTATTAAAAATAAATATCCACATTGCCTAGACTTATTCATTTTTGATAATGCACTTTCACCCCAAAAGGCTGATGAAAACTAGAGCACCAGTGGTGTGAACCCTCACCGCTATCTGTGCACAACCCTCCACTTCAATACCAGTACCTCCCTCAAGATTTCCTAGTTTCAGAATGTTAACCTCACCTACCCTAAGATCTGAAAATTAGCTTTTTTCAATTAACTGCACCTACAAAACCACAACCAATAAATTATAATGTAAACTATACTACTCACCAGCAGGTCAATGTCAAAAAACCAATATTGTCCTTTCCACTGATGAAATCTATGCTAACACTGGAGTCACTGGTTTATCTTCTTCAAGATTGTCATCCACTTCGATTCTCTAGATCCATCCAAACTGAGGAACACAGAATCACGAGATGATTTAACCATAGGAAGCATGAGGAGGAAATGGCATGTATCTTGAGCGGAAAAGTCACTCTCGCCAACAGTGCTTGTAAGCAGTTTCTGCACAACCTTTAAAGGAGTACCATCATCATCTACACTCTTCATAATGTTGCGGTACACTTCCTGTAGGGCTGTCGATTGAGGGTCCGATTTGGTAGCATATTTGGCCACGTACTTGGTAACTTTCTGTCTGGAAACCACATACTGCATATCCACATTGGCCCTCCAGGCTGACAGCTGCGCACTGGGTTATGCCCATTCAGCAAATTGTCATTGCGCCTGGTCAGTACCACTGGTTCTCCATCATCTTGTGAGGTGACAGATGTGACGGGTTGCAGTGGCTTAGGAAAGCCAAATCTGCACTCCTGCTTGCCCTTCTTTTTCTTCAGGCAATATGATGTGGAGCACCTAGTGTGCCTTCTGGCATGTGGCAATCAAGTCAACAAGGTCCTCCCCCATATCAGTAACTTCTCCATAGGACCTGTTACAAACATGTGGATTGGTTTTCGGTTGTGGAACCACATTCTGCATGTTGTTTCCATCTGCAGGGATGCCAGGATTCATGGTGCTCACCAACTCATCCACATAGGCAATGACTCCATCCACAGAGTCAAGCAGTTGTGAGGAAGAGTCAATGTAAGCAGCTTATCAGGAACATTGGGTAGCCAGGCCAACCCACGCACATGTGGACTTCCACGATGTTGCCATTCAAATCTCAGCCAGTAGTCTGTGGCTCCAAGGAGATCAACATAGTAGATCTCCACAAATTTAGTGATTCTCTCGTAAAAGAACCAATCAGCAATAGCCAGATTACTGGCCCCCTCCCTGGTCTCCCCTTTTGTGGTCACATTGTCAGTGGCACTATTATTATGTGTGTTTAGTATAAAAATTACTGTATCATAAATAATAAAGTATTTACTTACCTGTAATTCAGTTGGCACTGGCCCGGGACTCATGTTTTTCTCAGCTGAAAATAACTAGCTTTACTCTCATGTTTCAGGATTTGTAAATCACATACTATTCTCAGTATTGGTTCTTGTAAGCAAGGCATACAGTAAATGAGAAGGGAATTTTCTTGTCATGGAAGCATCGCCGACGTTCACTACAATTACTTGCCATCTGTGTGCCTGGGAAATGTTCCAAGCATATAGAGCAGATCAGAGACTCTATTGATGACATTGGCTCATGGAAAATTTTAACTTTTTCATTAACACATTCATCATTCAACAAAGGAATTAGTCGGCTACTGGAATTCTTCTTAGACACATATTTCTTAGCTAGTCTAGCAGACCTCTGTTCTGGTGTCTCTATTTCAAGACACTCTCGCTGACGAGTGCTCATTCGCTCTAATCTAGAAAGAGAGTGTTCAAGGGTTTCAGCTTGCCAATGCTGCTTTTTGTTCTCCAGTCTGGCCTCTTTGTCTCCTAAAGATTCATTACAAAAGTGTTGCTGCTGATTCATTTTCAGCTGCTCTAGCCTGACTTGTTTTTCTGCTTCAGTCTTAGCAGTAAGCCTCTGGTGCTGATTCATCTTCAGCTGCAGTAAGTCTGGCTTGTCTTTCATCTTTAGTCTCGGCACTAAGCCTGTGCTGCTGATGGACCTTTAGTTGCTCTAGCCTGGCTTGTCTTTCAGATTTAGTTTCAGTACTAAGTTTGAGCTGTTGATTAACTTTTGTTGTAGCCTTGCTAGTCTTTCAGCATCAGATTCAGCTTGAAGATGCTGGTTCTTTAGGGTCCTCATTTTCAGCAGGCGAGCTTCTCTTTGTTCCTGAGATTCAGCCTTGAACAGTAATATACAAGAGCATTCTGTAATCTTGAATCTCTTTGAACCATAGATTCATTGGCCAATGCAGCTTTTCTCTTATCCAGTCTATTTTTTTTTTCAACTGGAGTTTCTGCAGCACGTCTAGCTCTATCCCTACAATTTCTTTTCTTCACGCTCCTCCCGCTCTTGATCTGTTTCAGCCAAGCGTTTGGCTCTCAGCCTCTCATTTTGTATCAAGCCTAACCCTTTTCTCTTGAACACTTGCAGCAGTAAAAGATATTTCAGGTTGTGGTAGCTCCATGGCTCAAAATAGAACTGTACAGATGAAGAAATTTTATTCTGAAAAGAACTAAATAACTTAGTAATCAGTACAACCAGGAATTAATTTTCATAGTCACCGACAACCGCTTTTATGCTCAGCAATTTAAATATTAGGTAAAGTAAATATTCACTGTAACAGTTAATATTCACTGTAACAGTTAATAACACAAAAAATGTATTATGGTAAAGGATTTCAATGTAATTTCAGCAACACTCACAATAATTGGCACTTAAAAGCCATTTTGACAATGTGAATTACCTTGCTCTGACCATTTGCTATTGCTTGCCTCAATAGTAGAAGTAGGCATAATCGTGTTACTTAAACCCTATCATTTTATTTGCAGTTTGAAAATAATCTTTTATGGAAATATGAGTGGCAGATGTATTGTTTAGACAATATAAACCAACGGTCTTCAAGTTAGTGTGAATACCAATTGTAAGAAGCCACTCAGACTGCACCTCAATAGTTTGCTGTTTTTTGGTTATGTATAAGTTGTGAATCTCTGCAATAACATTAATTCTAGTTTATGTAAACATGAATTATGGCAGATTATTGTTTAAACTTTATAATGATTCATAGTCTTCTCCCAAAATCTAGTTAATGCGAAAACAAATTTGATCATCAGCCATCCGGAGTGAAGTTTATGTAAAGTGTTTGGTTGTGGTGAACTAAGTCAATATTTCTGGTGGCAGTTAATCATAACTCAACCTGATGGATAGAGTTAATTACTCTAGTTCTTGCTAGCAAGAGAAAGTTAAACAACAATGAATTATGGCAGACGTAATTGTTTAAATAATATAAGGATTTGTAGTTTTCTCCCAAAGCTAGCTTATGTGAATAATAAGTGGCAGTTGGTAGTCCCTCAAACGTGATATTAAAAGTAAAAGTTTATACAATTAAAATATATAAAAATAATTCAGCTCTGTAATGTCCAAACAAATAACAAAAACAAGTGTTATCTATGGCAAATGAATATTACATATCAGAATAATATTGTAATGCTTGTGTTTTGTGAGTATGTTCATACGACATAAATCTCTAAATCTTCTATGATAATGTCTTCATCACTCCTGGATTGATCTCTACAAACTCTCATCTCTATATCTTCTGTTGTAGGTGTGGCTAATGTTTTATAAAACGAGTTTGAGCAGGAGAATCCAGAACATTGTGATGATCCTATTCCTAGGACTAGTAGACAATTATAATCATAGGACACAAATGTGGGCCTATTGCTGAGCCTGTAGCAACTGCCAGAGGCAGGTACAAATGTATGGATATGTTGTCTATTAGTAGTATTACCAATAGTCAGACTAATCCCATCTACATAATTGTCATTGATAGTTAGTGAAGAGGATCTGAATCCATCTGGCGTTCCTACTCCATAGGCTCTGATCCTACCATATATTCTGGAATAAGGTATGTCGAAGGAGGAGAAGAAGGTAGATGAACAGTTAATGGAATCAGACTCTGAAACACATGAACTTGTATTTGTTGGATAATTTGTTAGTCCGGGAAGAAATTGTGTTGTGTTTTTACCCTATTCAGTTTCGCAATTCTCATCATGCCCCCAGTAATGCAATGTCCGAAAAAGTAATCACAAATTGATCTTGTAAATATAATGCAATATACTTTAATGGCTCTTCCAAGCTGATTTTTCACCCAATAGTAACCAGATTTCCTAGATGGATGAGGAAAATCAACGTATTTGCAAGAGCTAATTGGGTAGTTCTCATATAGACCAAGGTTGTCTAAAATATAGTTCACGTGACTAGAAATATTAATATTCATGTTTAGACTTAGAATATACTCAATTAAATGTGATTTATCTTCTAGCACAGTTAAATTAAGTTGTTCAATACTCTCATATATTTCCAATTGATTTTGGTTCAGTTCAGTCATTTTAGGAAAATATTCTTCTAATTGATGTTTTTGTTCCATTAAGGAACTATTGAGTTTCTGTATGTTCTTCCAGTGACCAGTAAAGTATTCTTTCACTTGATTTGATTCCTTCTCATAATGAATTTTCATTTGTAATGTCAGTTGTTCAAGGCGACTGTAATTGTATACGGTTAAAGCTGAGCAAAATGCTAAAAACATGATAAAGAAGATTAAAACTAGTGCCATAATACAACTCTCCTTTTTTTTCCTTTTAATAATTTGTAATATACTAGTCAAGGCTCTGTTCTCCGATAAGGTCTGTTCATTTTCATTTTCTTCAAAAGCTACAATACACATTGATTTATTATGTTGAGCTTCTTCAATTGTAGCATATTCATTTGATGTTTGAAGTTCTTCAGTTGCTCTCATTTTAATGTATTCTTCAGAATCTGACAAAGACTTGTTGTCTTGAATAGTATAATTATTAATGCAAATATTTTCTTGTTCTTCCATTTTGCTAGAAAAATTAACAGTTGAGAGTGAGAGAACTCAATTGCTCCTTATATATGCACACCATTGTGTAAAATGTTCAGGGTTTTGGGAGAACTTTTGGATATGGTTTTATTTTGATAACAAAATATTATTTTGCAAACTAAAGAAAGGAGGTATCTGTAGTTAAGTAATCCTTTGATGTTACACTCACTCTTCCCTTTTTAAAACCTATATTATAATATTATATATATAATATATATATATATATATATATATAAATTGACAGTTGAGAGTGAGAGAACTCAATTGCTCCTTATATATGCACATGACCATTGTGTAAAATGTTCAGGGTTTTGGGAGAACTTTTGGATATAGTTTTATTTTGATAACAAAATATTATTTTGCAAACTAAAGAAAGGAGGTATCTGTAGTTAAGTAATCCTTTGATGTTACACTCACTCTTCCCTTTTTAAAACCTATATATATATAATATATATAGCTACATAATATATAATATATAATATATAATTATATATATATAATACTTATAGCACGAGTCAGAGTACAATATGGGAAAATATTTTACGAGCACGCAAAATATTTTCACGAGCCAAAGGCGAGTGAAAATGTGGCGTGAGAGTAAAATATCATTTCCATATTGTACGACGAGTGTGATAAGTGATTTATTGCTTCTTTGTAATTTTTCTCAACCGGTTACAATACAATTTTCATTGATTTTACTCGCTACGCGCGCGCTACAAGTAGCGTACAATATAAACCGTACAATATGGGAGAATACAGAACGCTCGCGTGATGCGGAAATATTCAAGTAAAAATATCAAAGCTGCAATAAATATATAACTATATTTATTCCACGCACATATCTTCACAATGATACTTTTAGCTCATGATATCACAAAGTGTTATCTCATGGCTGTATTGTGCAAGCTCATTACCAGAGTAGTTATAGCAACTGGGCCTGGTGCACAAGTTTTCTGTTTTTTTATTACAGCTACCTTTACTATCTAGTGGAGCCTACCCAGCCAGGTTAGAGCAGCTTCAAGTTCAACACTTCTCCCTCTTCCCCTTCCCTCCCCCTCGTCAGAGTGGTAAGGCAGAATACTTCACCCTCAGGCTTTATTTTCACTCACCTCTGGCTCATGAAAATAAATTAGCCTGCTCCTGAAACATTTCGCCATATCACACTCTGACTCAAATAAGTACGGACTATATGTAATAGTTATAAGCCAATATTGAGGTTTATATGTGATTTACAAATCCCGAGACACGAGGGCAAAGCCTGAGTGGCGTGGGTTTGTGAATCACAATACAAACTGATTTTTATTTACTTTATAGCCCATTGATTACAAATTATAGCTCTCTCCGGTCATTTTCTCATTACTTTTTAATGGTTGCTACGAACTATATCAACGTTTTCCCTCTAATACATTTTCGTACGGAAATACCGGGGACTGTATCAGATTTATAGTACTTGACGACAAGCGAGGTCGCATGGGTAATGGGCTATACATAATATATAAAAGCTGAGAGAAAAAAAGTCATGCAGGGATGCATCAAACCACCATGGTGAGAGACACGAGTGACATTGTGTCTCATTTGGCAGCCCATAAGGTATAATTGCAATGAACCACACCAGTCTACATTTGTTAGTACCTAGGTGATGTTTCCTAGCAGCACTTGCTGTCTTGCAGATTTTGTTTCTTGCACTTTTTGTTCCGAGAAAATATTAAAATGAAAGCATCACATATAAATGATCATCCATTGACCACACTGGAGTACCAGCCATATCAGAACACTCAATGCACCACAGTTGGCTACGTATTTTGCCTTGTAGAATTCCTTCTTTATAAAGAAGGAATTCTACAAGGCAAAATATTATATCAACACTGTAGTGAACTGACTAACAACAATAATATATAACGTAGCACAAGGTAAGAATCAACAGGTCATGTGATAACATAGCTAGCTCAGGTGATCAATGGGTAAGGATGGTCAATGGTAGTTAATAGGGTCTATAATGATTCCTACAAACACCTATTCAGGCCCCTCACTTATTGCATGTTTTACAATTTTTTTCCCACGCCTTCACTATTGCACAAACACAGGCTGTTTCACATGCCATTTCTCAAGCTTCAAGCAGGTCTAAAGAAAATTTCAACCATAATAGTTAAAGTTTCAAGCTTATAATTGGTCAGGTTTCATAGATAGTGTAATTTAAGTTTAGCTCTCACTGGATGGTTAGCAATGCCTGATGTAGTCTTGTCAGGCCAAGACAGGGTTCAGGTACGGAATGTTCCTGTCTCTGTAGGTCTTAGGTTAGATGTAGTAAGTCCAGATCTGGAGTGTAGGGTAGTGCTAGGAATGTGTCTTAAGGATGAGGTTCCTTGTCTTTCTGTATTAGTATATTCTGCCTAATGAGGTCATGATCGTAGGGTGCCGCATAGTCTAGCAGGATAGTTCCTGGCAATCAGTACTGTTCTCAATTTATGTATTACATTATTGTAGGTCTCTTCATCCAAGCAAATTCTGAGTAGGTGTATCAGTTCACATTTGACAAGGCTACAGTCCTACAAAATCCTGGCAAGATTCTTGTGAAATCTTGAGTATACACCTTGGATTTGAAATCCTGATCTGAAATGATCCTATATTGAAATTCCTATCAAAATATGCAAGATCTTTTGTGATCCTGGAATAAATACTCTTGTAAGATCTCTGAAGTTCTTTTGTGATCTTGAGGCAAGAATCTTATAAATTCAAAGAAGATCCTTAATTATCCTGTTGTATATACTGGTCAGATCCTTAGTGATCCCACAAAATCCAGGAAAGACTCTTGTGAAATCTTGGGATTATTCACCTTGCATGATCTTACCAGTATTTGAATGATCCTACATTGAAACACATGATTTCACATAAAATTTCATACCTAAGTATTCACAGGATATAGTAAGATATTAACACAGGATTCCGCATGTCACATTTTATCATACATAATCCTGTAAAGTCCAGTTAAATCATGCAAAATCTTGAAAGATCATAAAGGAATTTTTTACTTGGGCTACATGTTAAGGCAACACATACATAGCATATTGATGATGTGCATGCATGGCGTAGTTTGGTGGTACTTGTTACCTGGAGTAGTTCACTGTTAATGTGCTCTGCCTCACATGACCACTTTCTGTGAGTTGGAAAGGGATGTCCCTGTCAGGGTTCCTTCCCATCCTAGCCACACCTCCTTGCTTGCAGTCCTCGTAGTTAGGTCTAACTTATAAACCTGATCGTAAAATTCAAATGTACACATGTGCAGAATATACGAGAGTTTTTTCCTTGCATTGTGTACATATTTATGCACTCCGCACACACATGCTGCTATGCAGAAGAAGTGCCACATACATGTGGCTATTATAGAGTTTTGTAAAGACGTGTGTGCAATGAGTAATTCCGTGCATGTGTATTGAGTGATTATGTGTGTGTGTGTGTGTGTGTGTGTGTGATTTACAAGAGCTACTTTGGCCATGTATAGTTTGACAACAAAACCATGCAGGGGGTGGGTGGGGCTGTCTTAACTCTTGCAAACTCCAACCCTACTGGCCAGGCATTATGTCTATGCACACATTTCCTGATGCTTGAGATGCTGGTTTTACTTATTACTAGAGCTGATACTACTCTCTCTCTCTCTCTTTTAACTCTGACCTATCTGTGTCTCCTATTGCCACCGGGGAAGTCCCATATTTATCAATTAGCCATGTCCGGCAACGGAATTGTACTCTTTCTATTGTTGTCCTGGAAATTATAAACTTTGTATCTGTATCTGTTTACTGTGCATGATCTGCCAAGCTTGCAAATTCTTCCACTGTTATAAAAATTTGAAATGTTTATTTGATTCTAAAATTGCTTTTTCCCCCATGAATATATCCATTTAGTCTGAAGAAAAGTGACTGTCCAGACTTCAGCGATTAATACCTATTGTCGCCGGTTGTAGAAAATCACATTAAATATATACTTTTAAACTATCATGCTATCATTGCTTCTTTATAATTGTTGTGATTTTGGGTGTGGTCTGGGTGTGGCTTAATCCCCTGAACTATGATTAGAAGTTGGCAATTATGCCTTCCACTTATCCTACTTCATCCCACTCCATCCCTTCTTCATCATCCTGACTTCACTGGCAAGCAGTTCCCTTGTAGTAGAATTAGACAATGCTTCAGGAAAGTGACTTTCCATTTCATCTCACTCAAAGTCACTGTCCAGGGGAGGATCTAGGGGGTGGGGCTGAGGGGGCTAGGCCCCCCTCCAAACCAAGTTTATAGAAATTATAACGTACAAAGATACAAATACAGGCAATTTTGTTTATACATCCTAGTTATGCTCTTAATTTATAATTAATAAATGTTCCAATTATGTACATATTTCATCAAACTTCATAAAGTTTTGACCTAAATATATTTGGGTCCCTCTCTGTCATTCGTGCTGGAACTGCCCAGAAAAAAAATTCGTATTAAGATCCTATCTTAAGAGATTATATAGGAAAAAGGGTTCCAAAAGCTGACAAAGTCTTACAAGATCTTATAGGATCTTGTGGGATCTTAAAATTACATACCTATGGGAAATATCAGGATCATAAGATCATAAAGAATCCTAAATTGTTATTCTTTGAAAATAGATTATAGGTTTTTAATTTTTTAATTTTGTACATCAAATTGTAGAGTGCAATAGTTATCCAAATTAATGAATATAAAATTAAAACAGAAAGTTACAATAGTGTTTGAAGGTCGATAATTGAAATTATGTATTGCTTTTTCAGTTCCATTTTCCCTTAATCTTTACTTGCATCTTGGCACTTCTGATTGTTCCTCTGTATGACCTGCCCATTGGCTTGAACTGAACCATGGGCCCTCAAACCTCTTATCCACATAACCTATAAAAAAATAAAATTAAAAAATGATAACAGATTAACTTTAATTATATTGCAATACCTTGCAAAAGCTGAATTTTGCCTTGCGGAAGTGAAGGTTTAGATGACTTTGTGGTGCCGAAAGAGAACCTAGCCACATCTCTTCTCCAAACTAGGCATATCCATCAAGGACAAACAGTCTGGTGTATCCCCTGGTGCAAGTGTGATTCTTAAGTGCAGAGTTAGTTTGGTTTCATTCTCATGTATGGGTCGAGGTGTCGTCACTATGTTCTATTTCAGTGGTCAGTATCGATAGACCCTGAGTTAGCAGATGTAGTTATGAGATGTGTCACAAACACTGTGTGTGTGTGTATGTGTGTGTGTGTGTGTCTGTGTTGAGAGGGCTACTGTAGATGCGGACATGCCTGTGGTGTGAAAAAAAAAGTGAGGTTATAGGGAGGGGCATGTACACCTTAATTTAGTAGCACTTGATTGCTGGTTAAATTAATAGCGCGTGCCTAGTTGGGTTAATGACTGATTATTATTATTAGTGTTCAACTACTGTCAGAGTTAGCTGGAGCTGGTGAGCAATGTGCTGTCACCAGCCACCAATTGTGGTGTTACCTGCACGCTCAAGCGGGCGGGCAGGGTAGCTCCCGTGTTCATAATTGTCCGTATATATAGTCTGTATAAATACTGGGGAGAATCCAGGAGGGCCCCTCTACCCCCTCCAACCAAATTTTTGAAAAACTAAGGACCAATGTACTAATACTTGCAATATAGATTATATGCCAACTTATGCTCTTCACTGTTCATGGTTCAAGTTTTTGGAAGAGGAATGTTTTTGGCTCAGAGGTATAATGACAGTCAGGGGCAGATCCAGCACTAGCGGCAGGAGGGGCCCGAATATATTTAGATCAAAACTCACGAAATTTTAAGATTATTAATGATTGATTTTATAAGAATGGAATATTAATAGCGTAAGCCTAGAAACCCATGCTCCCTGTAGAGTAAATGCTAAGACTTTCTCCTGGGTAGTCCTTTGCAACCTTCAGGCTATTATTAAGAAATAAATACCTGGTAAAGGGGAATCTTTTTATAGTCTTTTGTATGTTGAGATCGCGGCAGAGTCAAATGATCAATTTTTTTATGAAGTTATTTGTATTGCGGCTTTAAAGGGAACACCATGATGAAAAAATTTCCTTGCTTTTTTTTCTCACCTTAGACCATCTTACAGATATAACCAATTCTTATTTACTTCCTGTTGTGGGTGGAGCTTAGTGATGATGTAGCTAGGGGAACAGCTGTGGTTTTTTCTTTTCTTTTTTCTTTTTTCCTTTTCTTGTTCTTTTGTTTTTTTTTTTGCTGGTAGTTTTAAGTGCAAATATAACCCAGAAAAAAAATTACTATTTAACCTTAGACCACCTTAGAGATAAAACCAAAATCGTATTTACTTCCTGTTGTGGGCAGGGCTTAGTGATGATGTACATAGGGAAACAGCTATGCTTTTTTTTTAGGTCTATGGCTGTGGGCTTGTTTTAGTTAGCTAACAATGTCTGATGAGTTGAGGCAGGATAAAGCAGCCATTATTTATGTGTCATTGTGTGTTTGTGTGTTTGTGTGATAGGTGTGTTATGTATACATTGATGTCATTTGCTGTTTCTCCCTCCGAGTGACTTTAGGAATCTACACCCAAGACCGTTCACTTGCATGCTCATTTATCTTGTTTCTGTATTTATTACATATCTGTTGTGTCTTTTGTTGTTTTTGTCGGAGTTGCATGTATTGTTAAAAATAGATTAAGTTTTTATTGTTCTGAATTGCACTACTGTGGTATTGTTGGTTGGGAGTGACATGAAAAAGTGATCGATTGCTTATGAAGTACTTGAGAGAGAATGTGAGTCCATTGATCCTCCGTGGTTAGTGAGGTGAGGTGATGACGAAACTACACTGGGTGCAGGTCCTGCCTTCAGAAACCTGTTGTTACTGTCCTGGAGCACTGGCCTGGAAGCTTCACTCTGGAGTTTTAATTTTATATTTAAATTTGCCAATGTTTCAACTGTAAGTATGGGGATGCCTTTATCAGTGATATAGGATGATATGGGGAGTGTGTGTGGTGCTTATAGACTGAACCAGGAATGTTCTGATTGGCTGTTGAGAGGAATGTGTCAGTTCTTTGACGGTTAGGATTCTCGAGCATAAGTGTGCATACACCTTGCACCACTACAAGAAAACACTGGGCATGCTCCAGCGACACATTTTATATATATGGTATACACTGTGTGTCTGCGTAATCAAAGCACACACATGCACACACAAAATAATTATTACAGCTGCCATTACGTTAATGGGATTATAAGACGATTGCAATTATAGGCTAATTTTCTCATCATTGCTCTCAGCATTCACAAGTGGAATGTAAATCCCTACTGGTTATATATTAATGCTCTTCCACCAGTTGATATAGAAACAGAATGTAGTGGCATATAAGTCAGTGCTGGTGGTGACAAATTACCACATCAAGGTTATTGAGTGCACCTGCTTTAATATTGGGTGGTATATAGGTCAGGTGTATACCTGTGATTTCTGGTCATAACATCTGAACTATATTACCTGTTTTCTATGCTAATGCTTTTTTTTGTGTGTGTGTTTGTGTGTGAGGCTTGGCTGTCATAACTAAGGGCCAAGCAGCTAGTGTCCATCATTGAGGACTCCGTGCACGTCATGTTATTGCCGTCTCTATGGGCAAGCGTGGCCAATGACAGCTATACTTAACAGGACAGGACAGGTGTGTGTGTGTGTGTGGATGCAGACTTCCTCATATTCCTTGTGAAAGTATGTTATTTTTATTTTTTTATTTTATTTTTTTATAAATCACTTTACGACTTATTTTATTTTAAGTATAAGTAGCTTACCACTGTAATTGAAAATAAAATTGGATAGACAGAACAATATTGATTGTAGCTACAGGTGAAACAATAGCAAGAGTTCATTTGCAAGCATTTTATTAGTAATTAACAAGATAAGGCCATGCAATGGAAATGTAACAAACTCCAGGTTACTGAAGGTAGCTTGTCTGATGCACCATTTCTCAAAGCTTACCTGACTTTACTAATGGATTAATTGCTATTTTAGTAAAATTCTTTTAGCATCATATGCTGTTTTTTTTTGTTTTTTTTTAACAAACATGGCTCTGAAAAATTAAATGAGCAAAAATAAATTTTTTTAGAGGTTGCACAAAAACTTGTTATCAATTTCAATGTGTAATCCTGTGCACTTGTTTTATTGTAGTTTTTTTTTAAAATTCTAAACTGAAGTATGTTATGCTGTTACAACAATTACTAGAGTTGATCGATTTATTGTGAATATAACTAAAATACACACACCACAGCATGTATATACACACATGGGTGGAATTAAGAAGTGTATTGATGAAGTGTAGTGTTGAAGGCTAAACTGGACTTGCCAGCTAACCTGTAAAATGACATAAAAATAAAAAAAAAGAATGCCATTTTCTTACACACCGAGCAGTGACGGTCCCACACAGCGCCTGTGGACTTTCCCCGGAGGTAGAGAAGTTGAAAGCAAGGGCTCTTACAAACTTCCAAGAGCTACCGCATTATCAAACACAATAATTTCCCCGCCGAATCCCACATCGAGCTGCAGGACCTGTGGCTCCAAGCCCGCTACCTCGAGGTGGAGAAGAAGCTAGTAAAGCCACTAAATGGGTGGCGAGATACCGGAAAAGAAGAAGTTTTCACCATCCAGGACTATTTCGGATGGCATTGAAGACCCTTTTCCAGACTATATTTCAAAACTTCCCCGTTTAAAGGGGGATACGGAGTTCCCTTTGTTGGTTGAGCCATTGGTAGTCAGAATGCCGTAATATTAATGCTAAGGAAGCTACTACTACTTGAGGGAAGCTGAGGTAAGTATGCAATTCCATATTTGTGAGTTTGTGGCGTACAGAGCTTAACTGTTTGTCGTCCTTTTACCTCATACTTAGTTCTATATCATATCATCCCTTACCGACTTGTCATCACGTGCTGTCTCGTTCATGGCCATGTGAAATTGTCAGTATTCTATCTTAAGTAGAATTGTCTCTAGTGGGTGTAGCGGTAGTGTAGCATATCTAATAACAATAAGTTGGACCTAGGCCTTTGTAGGCTTGAGGATGAAGTTGTCTGATAGAGATGTTATATAATATAATAATGTATAAATTAAGCTTTGGGAGGTACAAACAAACTGTTTCCTAAATTTAATTTATTACAGTTATAGCTTCACACTATGTAGAACTCACATAATTTAGTGGATGAATAAGCTAAAACGCCTGTGCAGTTTTCATCAGTACATGCATATATAAAGTGGACTAAGTACACTATTCTGGATAAAATAATAATGAAGAATATCAGTATAGCAATACTAATTGCTTTGAATGAGTAACTTTTACAATGGTAAAATACAGCTAAAACGTGCAAATATATAAAATTACTAAACAAATTGTTTGAATGTTAACCCTGTCACAGTATTTTTCATGATATTATTAACCAAATCAGGGAAGCCCACTGCGTCGTGTTCGTCTTAATTGTAATTCTCTTGCATCAGCTACGTGACTATTCCACGCCCCTTTCAACTTGCTCCTTTTCATTTGAAATTTTCACTTCAGTGAGGTGATTCATTAAGTTTGGGCTTCCAATAAACTAGAGAAGAGAAACTACTCAGAAGCTCTTGCAGTGTTCGTCTTAACTTTTGACTTAGGTTGTCTTTACTTTATCTATCGTAAGGATAAAAATCATATACCTGGGCTAGCTAGCTCACCATTTTTGCCAAAGTGCATCAGTAATTGTATTCAACCAACTATCACTTGACAATCATATTACGATGCTATGGTGATATTTTAATGGGTATGGTTTAGCTCAAGTGCCATAGCCCCCCCCCCCCCCATCCCCCCCCTCCCCCCCCAATCCAAACCATCTTCATATGCCCCTGTCTTCTATAATGCCATCAGCTTGTTTCACAACTATAATTGCACCTCAAAGGGGGAGTAAAGCCATACATTAATTGTGGCATATTAGTTTAACATTTTAAATCATAATAGTGTGTAAAAATGTACTGAATGTATGCAGCTAGTTTCCACTGCAGAACAAATCTATAGCTGGACAATGGACTTATCATCAGCTTGCTTATTGTATGTGTGAAGTAACAAGCAACTATTCAGCCCAATTTTTGGATAGAATGTTCAGTATTACAAACAGCAACAATAAAATAAAAAGCTATAAATACACACACAGAAGTATACTAACTAAAAGCCACAAAGCCTATTTATTAAAAGCAGCTGCTACATCCAGAGTTTGAGAGTAGAATTAGCTTGTTGCATTTTGTGACAAATTTGTCAGCTATTTCTTTCTCAGCCTTGTTAAAATCTACTGGTCCTTATATTACTCAAAATAACCATAGAATATAACAAGTGATCAGCCTGATGCGGTTAGATTGCCGTAATATTGTGTTGGTTAAAGTGGTGGCAGAATGAAATATTTTAATCATAGGTAGATGGTGAAAGTAGTGGAAACATATAGATACTAACCAGCATGAAGATCCTGAAAGAACACTTCATACTGGTCAGTATCTATATTCTTTCTGCTCTCCCATTATTGATTCAGTAGTTGTTTTGGTTCAGGGCAACAGCTAAAAAATCTTTCAAAAATATAATTCAACGATTCAACAGTGTAATAATAAGAGTACTTGCAGTGGCGTCGTGAAGATGCACACCAAAGATCCAATTCATGTAGTGACCACTAGTAAACACATACATGTATAGGAAGTAGGTAAAGGGTGCTTTAATGTATTGTGTGAGAATGATAGCTTATTGTTCTTGGTCTTCCTTCTTTTGGCACACAGAGAGGTGTGGTTAAATGGGTGTGGTTTCTTGTCATGAAGAGAGCCCAGATGGACCAAAAAATGTGCCAAAAAAGCTATGTTTTGAGTAGCTAATTATAAAAAAGAACAAACTATAACAAACATAGCTACATACAAGCATGTGCAAATACTAATAAATGAATAAATAAAAAATAAAAATTATAAAGGAACAAAAGATAAAATGACTACTTATTTATGGAGCTATAGCTAAATCAATTGCAATATTTTTTTTTTATATTGTCAGATAAATTGGTAAAACCAACTGTTTTGTTTTCTAAAGCATGAGCTAATTTACTCCATGTTCGTTCTCCATTTCCAGTCAGCCATTTCTTCAACATGTCTTTGAAACAGCCATCAACATTATGGCTGTGCTCATACTGTATGACATTCAAGGTTTGATAATCCACATCCAACTGAAGGCCAATGTTCTCCCATTGGACTCTGGCATCAAATGCTTCTTCAAAGACAACCCTAAACTCTTTTGAACTGAGTGAGTCTAAAAAATATATAATTTAAAAATTATGACCAATATCTGAGCATTTAAAATTCTGTATTGTTATAAAAAAAGCCTGTGAAAGAGAGAGAATACATTATTTTAATGATAATATTGATGAGAAGAAAGAGAGAGGGAGGGAGGAATAATATTTTATTCCTTTATCAACACTTTTTAAGTTTTTAAAAGCAGATACTTTGGCCCATGTTTTAATGCCTGAACTTAAAAACGTATTCAATCAGTCAATAAAAATTAAAAGTAATGGTAGTAAAAATGATAGTTGAAAGCTAAAACGATATTCTAATGAATTTTCTTTTATTTTCTCAAAGATAATATTCATTCAGTGATTAACCAGAAATGACAGAAACTTTGTAATAATTAAAGGGGCAAAGAACTTTGAATGATGACCAGAAAAGAAATTTCTAAATGTGTTTTATGAAACTTACTTGAATCACTTTGAATACTACTGCTATGCATTATAGGATCAGAATCTGTCAAACAATAATTTGAGGATAAAATATATTCCTAATATTATGTACTTCTTACCTGGTAGATCGTATGAACTCATAGTTAAATGGTCAATATTTTGAAGTCCTGTTAGATTAAACCTTAATGTAACTGAAGAACCAGGTTTGATGCGGAGCCGATACTTTAGAAGAGGAGGAGAAGCACTAACATAATTTTTTATTTGAGCTTTAAGCAGAAGTGTGCAATCAGGTTCATCCAAATTAACATCGGATGGGCCAATTTCCCCACATACGGTCATTTTAGTGTCCGTGGGATTAAAGCGAGTAACAAAACTAGACACTAGTTGAACATCTTTATACTCTTCCTTGATAAAAGTCTTTACACCTTGTCTGAAGGTGTTGCAATTCTTTACAAGTGATACATAAAGGTTCCAACACTGCTCTGACAACTTAATATAAGGTACAGAACCACTATATAGAGATACCTCATAAAATCTTTCCCTCCTACTCAGGATACTTCGCACACGATGTCCAGAGAAAACTTTACCGATATTAAAAAATGAAAATTTTGAAACCACTATCTCTCCATATGTAGATGTAAAAGTTCCTGCAGGAAGATAAGTGAAGTCATAAGGAGGCTTGTCTTCAGAGCAAGTAAAAAAATATAAATTCTGAACATCATTTGGTTCATCGTGTTTAATTCTAATAGTTGCAGAAGTCTTGAGTTGCCCGGAGTTGTGTACGTGATAAACTTTGCTAACTGACTCAACCTCATTAGGCATTCGGGTGTAACTTAATGATCCTGTCGATATTTGAATAGGAGTATTACTGCAGTTTTCAGACCTGTCTTCTTCAAATTGAAGTTGTATTCCATTCTCTTTCCAGTCCACAGAACTTTTGTGTCCATTATAAGACACAGAAATGTTCTCATCTTGAATAAACCCAGGCAAGGTAGGCTGAGATTCTGTAAAAAAATAAATGTATACGCATAAAACATTTGTATTACATAAAAAAACTTCCAAATAGTTTAATATAATTAACAATTTTTGCAATATAACATGTATGGTATTTTTGGCTGCAGCTTAATTAGGGACTTAGAAAGAAGATTCTAGTAGTAATTATTTATGTAATGGCTACAATTGCTTAATATGTAAAAGTATACAAGTTTTAGCCAATTCGCAATAAATATGATTTACCAGTGGAGCACTTCAGAACTAATAAAGAAACAGAGTTAGCCTTGTTTTAAATTAGATAATAATAATAATAAAATCAGCTTGACGTACTACTTGAGGTATAACTTCCTTATCCCAATAGGAATAGCTACTAATAACCAGGTACTTATTGAATACAATGGTTAAGTTTGTTTGAGCATTCTAAACTCAACAAAGCTAGTTGCCAAAACTACAGCAATATACATGCCAGGGCTTAACTGGAGTAGATTTTGTATTGGGATCGGGATAATAAATTCCTCATAGTGTTCACCCCCAATTTGGGCAGGAATGGTCTATGTAGTGTCCCTCCTATTTCATTGTCAGTTTTTTTTCATATGTTATGTATGCATGTTTTAAACTGTAGTTAAGTTAACTGTCTTAAAAACTTGAATAACTTCCAAACAGAAGTAGCTACTCATCTGGGGTTTGTACCATAGGAAATCTCTCGTCAAAGTGGATAAAAGTATTCCTTCAGTATGCTCCACAAATGGAGGAAAAGTACTACTTCAAAAATCATTACAAAGTCAATGGGAATGAAAGAAAACAACTTAGCCATTCTAGACATGCTCGGAATTAGTCACATGATTTGGCTCAAACAATCCTCGTAAACAAAAAAAGTCTATTTCTCTCCTTAAGTTGATGCTTTTCAGGCCTCCTGCTCCTTTACCAGTCTAATGTGAATGCAGAAATGTGCTAAATGAAGCCTGGTGTGTTGTATCAAGGAAATAGATGAATGCATGGATTGCTGGACAATATATAGTATTCATACAGAGTGTAAGATATACACAAGGGATGAATGCATTTAAATAAGGTTGAAAACTTTAATGTGGAAAAAAAATAAGGTAAAAAACACGGGGAAAAGCCTTCAGTAATTTTAATATGGAATTTGTTTCTTTTCATTTGTTTTAATTACATAAGCTAGGTATATAAGCTAGTTAAATATATTTTTAGTAGTAATGCTAAGAAAGTGAAAATCTATATCATAATACATTTGTGTGTTAGTAACAATGACCGACAATAGTGAGTGTATTCATGAATAAGTCATGAGCTTAAACAGTTTGATAAAGCGTCGTTGTTACACTGAATGGGTAAAGTGTTCTTACATTTAATAGAAAATGATTAATTGTAACTGAAAAGTGGGTGGAATAGATGAGGGAAAGCAGCATAGTTTCAAAAAGGAAGGCAAAAGTACAAAAGAGAAGGCAAAAGGAGATTATTTGTAACTAATAGCAGGTGGAATCGGTGCAGTAGGGTGGTACAATAAAAAGAAGGTGATAATACGAAAGAGAAGGCAAGAAGAAAATGATTAATTGGAAATCAAAAGAGGGTGGAATTGAATTGTTGAGTATAGATACGTACATTTTAAAAAGGTAGGCGAAATTACGAAAAATAAGGCAAAAATTTCGTATAGCATAAGTCCACAACCATGACAGAAGGACAGAGAGATTCAAAATGAGGAGAGTTAGACAAAGGAAGGAGAGGGGGCTCCATGACTCAAGAAGAAAGAGCAAAAATAAAGGAGGTTGAGGATAAGAAAAGCCGAGATAGTTAATGAAAAATGAGAGCAGGAATGGGAAACTTATGTGACCTTAATAAATGGTAGAAGATGATAAGACTAGATAAAAACACTATGCTACTGTTCAGGTCCTAGACCTTCACACACAGCCAGCCAAGTTAATAAGCCCCTCCCATCTATGACTTCTGCATTACACAAACCCTCATCCATTATCACCTATAGAGACTCCAATGCACTCCCAAGGATCATTCGATTATACACTTAGACATTCACCATCTTGTTCTTTCCCACGTATTCCATTCTAAACTTACCTCATACAAACCCACTGTTTACTTGGTTCTAGTCATGCCCTTCGTATACTCTTGTAATGCAGTTCTTGATTAGTTGTACTATTATTAAAGTTGTGAAAGTTAAAGTTTTTCTCTCTCTCCTAGCTGTCCTTGTGCAGTAATAGTTAGTGCAAGTTCTCTGCTCCCTTGCTAGTAGAGATCTCTGTCTTGCTACTTAGTTCAGTTAGTGTTCTAGTCATTGTAGTAGTTAGTCAGTCGCATTGTGTCTAGATAGACTGAGCTTTAGTAGTGACAGAAGTGCTCTTTAGTGCATAGCTTAGATCTTAAGTGATAGCTAGGCCTTAGAATTGAGTAGTGTGTTGGATAGCTGGTCCTTCGATTGTCACTTGATTAATCGTTTCTGCGTTTCTGTCCTGGGCGCCTTACACCCACTCGGTTACTGCATTCTTTCTTTGCAGTACGTCAAATGCCACCGTATAGCAGGGTACTTGCTAGTATATATATATATATATATATATATATATAATACAACTGCAATGGAGTCAATTTACAAACCTTTGACAAACACTTTTAATGTTGCACATTTATAAAGTCTCAAAGTTTGTGAAAAAATAATTCTCCCATCTAGACGAGTATATGGCATGTACCACATCCGACAACAAATTAATACTTATATTAAAGACTGTTTAATCTATTCACAAGGAATCAGAGTGTTTTTAATCCACATAGAACAAATACGTTCGTCTAGTGAGGTCAGGTAAACTAAAAACAAAAACAACAACAACAACAAAAAATGCAAAACAAAAACAACACAAAAACAGTCATAAGTGTGAAGCAGAGGTTTGATGGTACACTGAATAGAATATGTGTCAACTTTTGCCTCTAAGATTCTTGTAGACTGCAAGTATGTGATATATTTTGATACCTTAGCAATAATCAAACCTCACAGTGCTTGAAAATCTGTCCAGTAATTTTGCTATATTGTATGGAACTAATATGCCACAAAAATATTTGTATAATATATTGGGTAGTGAACACAGTGAATAAGAAATCCTTTAGGAGTTTTTAATCTCTTGAACTAATTTTTTTCATTTCTGTAATACTTCACAACACACAATGACAATAATAAATTTACCTTCTGCTACAATTGGTAGCTGAGGATATTCAATTTCAACTATAGCTGGCATATCCTTCTCTTCATCTGTGTATAGAAAACAGTGTGTTATGTTATAAATTGCTTGAATTTGAGAGACTTTTATGGTCACATAAGACACAGAATAAATAAATAAATGAATCACAGAAATATCCAAAATGCTGCACAAAAACAATTCACATGAAACATGAATGGCGGTTTAACTCTAAACATGGATTTGTCTAAGAATTTTTGTATGTTTCAAAAATAGTGGTGAACATTTAAAATTTCAATTAGACTCTTTCAAGGGGTGTGGCTGTGACGTATATTGTCACTTTCTAGAAGTTGTTGAGGCACTTCAACTCTGCATGTAATTTCATCAATGAAATACATCATATAGATGTGCTGGTTGATGAGCTACTTAAGGACGTAAGTTTACTTGAAATTAGTCAGGATCAGGCTCAAAGGAAGCGTAAAAACTGGCTTGCTGGAGAATCATTTGAAGAAAAGGAAGTAAGAAAATCAAAATCAAACTGTCTTTTTTGCTATACATCATTAAGAATTTTCTGCATATTCTGTACTACTGATTTGGATTAATTGCATAGCTACTCCACTATAGAGGCAGACAATGAATTAAAACAGATGGAGGTAGAACTTCAGGGTACTGCTCTGCTTATGCTTAGACTTTCTGAATGTAATATAGCTTCAATTGAGGCAAATTATTACATCAATTCTCTTGTTTCATTAAAAAATAACATTATTGTGGTATGCAATGAGCTTTGTGTCAGTGAAAACAGTCAATACTGAAGAAAGAGTGCTGCACTGGGCTTCTTCTGAACTCATATCATATAAGCCAATAATTAAAATGGTAATTATTTAGTCTAAATTTGCACTTTACACTGGCATTGAGCCTGAGAGTGAAATATCTAGCCCTATCACTCTGAAGAGTGTAATAAGTGGTTCATTCCACACTAGATATCTTCACTGAAGTATTTTTTTGGTAACTCTTGGTGTAAAGTTAGCCAAAACTCACTAAAACTTTTCAATTTTCTCCAGTTTTTACAGCTACCTTCCTCTGGTGTACCCTGCTCAACTGGGTTAGAGCAGCTGCTAAAATATCAGCTTGGGGTGTAGGTAGCCCCTACAACCAAAATATATCTAGTGTGGCTTCTTACACCTATCAAGTGTTTTGGTGAGATATTTCACTCTCAAGGCTTTATTTTCACTCACTTCTGGTTCATGAAAATAAATTAGCCTGCTAGTGAAACATCTCTCCATATCACACTCTGACTCATGTAATAAGTATTTTATAATATATATATATTAATTTGACACATTAAAATGTCACAATCTGTTGGCTTAGTATTACAATAATATGGCCATTCAGACAACTTGTATTCTGTATTATCCAATAAAAATACATTTATTACATACTGCTCATGTGTGAATACCATAGTTAGTTTCTTGTGCAACAAACACCTGTATAACCTGGGGGACGCAATAATTCGGCATGATAACTCAGAACATAGGTTATAAGGGAATATATTGCCTTATTATAATGCATTTCTTGTGCAAGCATAAATATAGCTTCCTAGTTAGATACACTATTAGATATGTTACTCAACAATTCAGATAATAACAAGAATAATAATACTCAACGGTAACACGTCTAAGTAAAAATATAACAGGAAGTAAATGTGATCAAAATGTAATTCATATTAATGTCAACTAACTCATGAATATGAATATTGTTCATGCCTCTGTGTGTAGTAATGACTCTGGCTTATTGAAAACCATTTACCATATATAATCGACTACTTATTAGTAGCTGGAGTATTAGAAGTTGAAATTAATCATACTATGCAATACTGTAACCTAACTCGGGACTCACTCGCCATTTGTGCTAAGCAGACCATACTATATATAACTATATAAATATATATATATATATATATATATATATTGTATATATAATACTTATTACATGAGTCAGAGTGTGATATGGTGAAATATTTCATGAGCAGGCTAATTAATTTTCACTCGCCTTTGGCTCGTGAAAATAAAGCCTGAGAGTGAAATATCTAGCCATACCACTCTGACGAGTGTAATAAGTGGTTTATTCCACACTAGATACCTTCACTGAAGTAGTTTTTTGGTAACTCAAGGTGTGTAAAGTTAGCGAAAACTTACTAGGGGCTCCCCACAATCACAGCGGATATTATAGCAGCTACTCTAACCTGGCTGGGTAGGCTCCACTAGAGTAAAGGTAGCTGTAAAAACCCAGAAAACTTGTGGACAGGCCTGGTTGCTATAACTACTCTGGTAATGAGCTTGCGCAGTACAGCCATGAGATAACACCATGATATATTGTGAGATATCTCACGGATCACATACCTAAAAATATCATTGTGAAGATATCTAGGGTGGAATAAATATATATATACACTAAATAATAGAATACATTTGTAATACACACATGCATGCTTACATAATTTACATATATATATATATATATGTCAGAGTGCTCACCTCCAGGTTCAGCTTGAGATGCGTTGTCATGTTTGTTCTGAAAAAACAAAAACAAAAACAAAAAAGCATTTTAAAAGTTTTATGGCTTTATTTTGTGCTTTATCTGTTAGTGTGCTAGCATAATTATAATAATTATATTGTCACAAACTTTGTCTCACTTTATTTGAAGTTAATTGATTGTTTATTAAAATGAGTATTTGTTTGTGAACTTACAATAACAGGTTGTTGTGATGTACTCGAATATTCCTGCAATAGTTTAGTAAGCTTTACATAGCCTTGCTGATTGCATATCATCAGGGCTGACAACCCATCTTTGTTTCGCAGATTCGTGTCGGCACCATATTCTAGTAGACCTTTAACTACTTCAGTATGACCATTCTGGACAGCTATCTTTAAGGCTGATTCTCCATCTTTCTCCTGCAGATTCACCAGGGCACCATTTTCTAGTAGTATTTGAACTACTTCAGCATGACCATTCTGGCTAGCTATCATTAAGGCTGACCACCCATCTTTATCTTGCAGATTCACCAGGGCACCATTTTCTAGTAGTATTTTAACTACTTCAGCATGACTATTCTGGCTAGCTATCATTAAGGCTGACCACCCATCTTTCTTTTGCAAATTCACCTTGGCACCATTTTCTAGTAGCAGTTTAACTACTTCAGCATGACCATTCTGGCTAGCTGTTATTAAGGCTGAGTGCCCATCTTTATTTTGCAGATTCACCTGTGCACTATTTTCTAGTAGTAGTTTAACTACTTCAGCATGACCATTCTGGCTAGCTGCTATTAAGGCTGAGTGCCCATCTTTATTTTGCAGATTCACCTGGGCACCATTTTCTAGTAGTAGTTTAACTACTTCAGCATGACCATTCTGGCTAGCTGTTATTAAGGCTGAGTGCCCATCTTTATTTTGCAGATTCACCTGGGCACCATTTTCTAGTAGTAGTTTAACTACTTCTGCATGACCATTCTGGCTAGCTATTATTAAGGCTGAGCTATCATTTTTGTTTTGCAGATTCACCTGGGCACCATTTTCTAGTAGTAGTTTAACTATTTCAGCATGACCATTCTGGCTAGCTATTGTTAAGGCTGACCACCCATTTTTCTTTTGCAGATTCACCTGGGCACCATTTTCTAGTAGTAGTTTAACTATTTCAGCATGACTATTCTGGCTAGCTGCTATTAAGGCTGACTGCCCATATTTATTTTGCAGATACACCTGGGCACCATTTTCTAGTAGCAGTTTAACTACTTCAGCATGACCATTCTGGCTAGCTCCTATTAAGGCTGAGTGCCCATTTTTCTTTTGCAGATTCACCTGGGCACCATTTTCTAGTAGTACTTTAACTACTTCAGCATGACCATTCTCGCTAGCTATCATTAAGGCTGACCACCCATCTTTCTCTTGCAAATTCACCTTGGCACCATTTTTTAGTAGTAGTTGAACTACTTCAGCATGACCATTCTGGCTAGCTGCTATTAAGGCTGACTTCCCATCTGTATTTTGCAGATTCACCTGGGTATCACTTTCTAGTAGTAGTTTAACTACTTCAGCATGACCATTCTCGCTAGCTATCATTAAGGCTGACCACCCATCTTTCTTTTGCAAATTCACCTTGGCACCATTTTCTAGTAGCAGTTTAACTACTTCAGCATGACCATTCTGGCTAGCTGCTATTAAGGCTGAGTGCCATCTTTATTTTGCAGATTCACCTGGGCACCATTTTCTAGTAGTAGTTTAACTACTTCAGCATGACCATTCTGGCTAGCTGCTATTAAGGCTGAGTGCCCATCTTTATTTTGCAGATTCACCTGGGCACCATTTTCTAGTAGTAGTTTAACTACTTCAGCATGACCATTCTGGCTAGCTGCTATTAAGGCTGAGTGCCCATCTTTATTTTGCAGATTCACCTGGGCACCATTTTCTAGTAGTAGCATGACCATAGCTATCATTAAGGCTGACTACCATTCAAATTCACCTTGGCACCATTTTCTAGTAGTAGTTGAACTACTTCAGCATGACCATTCTGGCTAGCTGCTATTAAGGCTGACTTCCCATCTGTATTTTGCAGATTCACCTGGGTATCACTTTCTAGTAGTAGTTTAACTACTTCAGCATGACCATTCTGGCTAGCTATCATTAAGGCTGACCACCCATTTTTCTTTTGCAGATTCACCTGGGCACCATTTTCTAGTAGTAGTTTAACTACTTCTGCATGACCATTCTGGCTAGCTATTGTTAAGGCTGAGTTATCATTTTTGTTTTGCAGATTCACGTGGGCACCATTTTCTAGTAGTACTTTAACTACTTCAGCATGACCATTCTCGCTAGCTATCATTAAGGCTGACCACCCATCTTTCTCTTGCAAATTCACCTTGGCACCATTTTCTAGTAGTAGTTGAACTACTTCAGCATGACCATTCTGGCTAGCTGCTATTAAGGCTGACTTCCCATCTGTATTTTGCAGATTCACCTGGGTATCACTTTCTAGTAGTAGTTTAACTACTTCAGCATGACCATTCTGGCTAGCTATCATTAAGGCTGACCACCCATTTTTCTTTTGCAGATTCACCTGGGCACCATTTTCTAGTAGTAGTTTAACTACTTCTGCATGACCATTCTGGCTAGCTATTGTTAAGGCTGAGTTATCATTTTTGTTTTGCAGATTCACGTGGGCACCATTTTCTAGTAGTACTTTAACTACTTCAGCATGACCATTCTCGCTAGCTATCATTAAGGCTGACCACCCATCTTTCTCTTGCAAATTCACCTTGGCACCATTTTCTAGTAGTAGTTGAACTACTTCAGCATGACCATTCTGGCTAGCTGCTATTAAGGCTGAGTGCCCATCTTTATTTTGCAGATTCACCTGGGCACCATTTTCTAGTAGTAGTTGAACTACTTCAGCATGACCATTTTGACTAGCTATCATTAAGGCTGAACATCCATTACTTTTCTGTAAATCAACTTGAGCACCATTTCTTGATAGTAGTTCTACCACATTGACGTGCCCATTTCTACTAGCTTCTACTATAGCAGATGACCCACTGTTGTTTTGCAAATTCAACTTCGCACCATACTCCAGCAGTATATTGACTACGTCCAAATGTCCATTTTCAGAAGCTAATAGTAGCGAAAATCTTTCATTTCTCTTCAAATCTACTACAGCCCCCCATTGTAGCAGTACTTTTGCCACTTCAGCATGGCCGTGAAGACATGCCAACATTAGAGCTGAATATCCTTCCTCGTTCAACAGATCCACTGGTACCCCAGATTCTAACAATAAGACAGCAACATTTGTGTGCCCCTTACTGCAGGCAGTATGGAGCAAGTAATCTCCTTTAATAATACTCAGCAAATTACCTGACAAGTTTTGCAGTGCAATTCTCGCAAATCTGACGTCTCCTGTCTCACACCCACGCTTTAGGACTTGTACAATGTCCTTGCGGGGGCTCTTTTTGAGGATAACAGAGACTGTGTCGTAATCTTGATGTATAATTGCTCTTTGAAGATGCTCCATTTTTTTTGTCGGGTATTTACAAAGTGGGCGTATACCCTTTTGTAGGCGGTGTCCGGCGATGAATATGTCAAGTGCGCATGTGTTAGTGTCGCCAACTAGACCCTTTACATACTGGTACGCTCTGGAAGTGGTCTTGTGGTACAATTGGTGCGGTTGTAAATAAGTTTAGCTTACCACAATTAATGCGACGAAAAAAAAATACATTCTGTGACATAAACCTCTCATTTCTTAGAAGTAAAGGTTCACACGAATACATAACTAAGACGTAACGTTCTCATTCTTATTATAATAAGGCAAACTAAATACCAAGGAGTTTGAGTCTCCGTCCAAATTTCCCTTATAATTCTGGTAAGCTATCTAGTCTTGGTTCAAAACTTATAACAGTGGCAACACAATACTTAGCTAGCAAACAGGATGTTTCAGGTATCATGCAGGATGCTAGCAAAGCTCTTGGAGCATTGAACAGAATTTGAGCAGGGACAATGGAAGAAGAGAGGCAAATCAATGTCATATCCAAACATCAAGTAAAAAGATCTCTCACATCTTTTTTCAAGATGTAAAAAAAAGGTAAAAAGTCAGAGGAAGAAAGAGTGATGGATCAGCAGTGTTATTAGTCAATGGTTTGAAGTATCATGTATCTGTCTGCTTGCATGAGACCTGATATAGCTTATGCTATCGGGACTTTGGCTGGATATTCTAGCAGTTCTGGAAAGTCTCATTGAACTTGGCCAATGCTCTGTCAAAGAACCCACAGTTTCACGCAAGATTGAAACATTGATCTCAGGCACCATTTCATACAATATCGTGTTAGCGCAGGAGAAGTAAACTTACCTACTGCCTACAATGGAAATTGTGGCAGATTTTCTGACGAAGGGTATCTATGTCAAAAGGCCGGAGTGGATTCGTTGTCTGTGAGTGAAAGTATAGCTCACAACACTAACACTTCCTGTTTCACGTTTCATGTCATTTCAATCACTATCTAAACTTATATAGTAGCTATCTGTAATATTTTACTACCACATTTTTGTGTTTGCTGTAATTTATCTTGTCCCTCACTCCACTGCTTCTTTGATTTATCAACTTCACCTGTATCATCTTAGGGAATTTAATCATTTATATACCACTTCAATTTAGTAATGCCTGAATGTTTTGGGACACAAAATTTAACAAGGTTCATTTCCTGTTAGTATAGCGGTGGTAATTTATCTCAGTTATTGCACTGTTTGTCATAGCTATACACCCGACATCCAGTATTGCTATTACTACAAAATCTATTCAACAGTCAAATCACAACCAAAATGTGAGCCTCAAGTACACAAATATGTGTGTGAAAGTATTGTGTATTACTGCTACTATACTAAGCTAAGGAAAGAAGAGGATAAAATAGGTTAATAAGGCACTTCAGGATTTACTAAGCCCTAGTTCTGGACAGTGTAATGGTAAGTGTACGTGCCTGCAAAGTTGATGGTCGTGGATTTGACTCACTATGGAAGTACTTTTTCCTGATGAATTGGATGCTGTAGAATATCATTCATCTGATTCATTGTATTTACGCTCATGCCTGCTGCATACACACAAATACTAAACCAACAGACTCGTGACCAACATTCTCCTGTATCAATGATTGATTATATATTATATTCAATTTAACATGCCAGATTAATAGATATTCTATTTTCTCATTCCCAAATATTCTTTGTCAAAGCTGTTTGACTGAACAATGATTGCAACATTCAAACAGTCTCACAATCAGTGTTTGTGTGTGTGCTATTCATTTAACCAATACATATGAGAATATCACGAGTCTTTGGTGGTTTAGTATTTATGTGCTGGCGCAAGCATGAATATGGCCAATTATGCAAGTCTTACTTTGCAGTATCTGGTGAAATAATTTTATATTATACTGCTCATGTGTGAATATAGTAGTAAGCTCATTGTTGGCTATATTAAATTGCACTTCTCAGCACATTTTTTAATTAACCCTCTTCTGTCTTTCACGCTCTGATTTGGAATTACTGATGATTTAGGTGTGAGTTTACTCATACTGATGATTCTAAAACACTTTTATTGTGATAGATTTTTTTTTTGGACTGATTTTTGAGAAAACACAAAGCTGTAAGCTCATTGTAGGTAGCTTTTGTGGGTAATACCCATTATTGTCACATTATAATCACATGAGCAGACACTTTCTTGCTTCTAGAGGCATGTTTGTGCTGGGAAGTTGACTGATCGAGTGCTGAAAGTGGAGTTTTGCATTGAAAATATACTGGTCTGAGAGTCTTGAGCTTTATTTATACCTGATTAGAATAATTTAGACCTCGCTAATTTGAAATATTTATAATATAAACAGCTGCCAGGTGAGCCCCACACATTAAAGCCACATGCCACCACCTTGAGAAGCTATAATTTGTCTGCTCCATCTTTTTCACAGCTGCCTCTGTGCTACTCAAGTTGTTTCTTCTCAAGAGAAACTACTCGGAAGCTCTTGCTGTGTTCCTCTTAACGTTACTGAGGTGTTGCTCTGAGTTCTCTCTTCTTTATTTTATCTATCATAAGGATAAAAATCGTATACCTGGGCTAGCTAGTTCACCATTTGTGCCGAAGTGCATCAGTAATTAGATTTAACCAGCTATCACTTGACAAACATGATGCTATGGTGATTAAAACTTAATGCAGTAAATATTTTAATGGGTGTGGTTTAGCTCCAAGTGCCGTGGCCCCACCCCCCCTTCCAAACCGTCTTTCCACCCTGTCTTTTATAAAGGCCATCCAGCTAGCAAGTTTAAACTGAGCTTCAACATTAGCAGGAATTATATAACTGGGTAACGAAATGGGTAACTCTGTGGTAATTTGAATGCTATGGGTTGCCAAATGAGTGTGCCTGGTTTGTCTGATAGACACTCAGAAAGTGTGCTAACAACTTGCCAAATAAGTTTTTATGTCATCTGAGAGTTAAAAGGGTCAGGAATAAAAGAGTCACCATCCCCAGGGCCAGGATCATCCATTACCATCAATACTTTTTGACAGGATGACGCATCAGGACAAGTGAAGGTCTTTAATTTGTTATTATGAACATCCTTGTAGTGTGTCTTAGTATTGTCTTACCATGATATTTTATAGTTAACATCACCAATGCGAGATACTACTTTGTACGATCCTTTCCAGCTAGTACTCAAAGCTTTACTAAGCCCAGGGTTTTTCCACAACACTGAAGAACACACCTACAAATGTCCTATTGGAAACAATCTTTAGTGCATGGCTGATAAAAGAGTAATTAAATTTTGCTGAAGATTTAACATAAAGTCAGTAATATTGAGGGGAATACTAGCAGGATCTAGCCAGTAAGACTTAATAGTGGTGAGAATGTGAAGAGTTTGACAACTACATTGCATCTCAAATAAAGTAAAGCCAGATGCCAATTGTGGCATATTACGAATGTATATATGGCTAAATCTGGAACTTCAGGCTGTCTCGCTGATTCTCACAGCAATTATGGATAATTAATTTCAAGGTGGAGTGGAAAGTTCTAGAGCTGTACTTGATTTTAACATTTTAAATCAAAATAGTGTGTAAATATTATTTACTGAATATATGCAGCAGTTTAACTGCAGAACAAATCTATAGCTGGACAATGGAATAATTATTAGTAAGCTTATTGTATGTGAAGTAACAAGCACCAATTCAGCATAATTTTTGGATAGAATGTTCTATATTATCAAACAGCAACTATAAAATAATAGAAAGAAGCTATAAACACAGGAATATTATACTAATTAAAAGCCACAAGGCCTTTTATTAAAAGCAGCTGCTACATCCAGAGTTTGATAGTAGCATTAGCTTATTACATTTTGTGACAAGTTTGTCAGCTATTCCTTTCTCCAACCTTGTTAAAACTGATGCCCTGAACCAAAACAACTACTGAATCAATAATGAGAGAGCCTATACATGTAGAAAGAATATAGATACTGATCAGTATGAAGACCCTAGCTTGTTCTTTATATCAGGATCTTCATGCTGAATAGTATCTATATGTTTCCACTCTAGTTTCACCATCTACCTATGATTAAATATTTCATTCTGCCACCACTTAACCAGCACAATATTACGGCAATCTAACCACATCAGACTGATCACTTGTAATATTCTATGGTTATTTAACTCTGGCCTTTCTTTTTTGTAGCTAAGAGCTAGTCAACAGTGACTGGTAAATTCAAATAGTCAGATTGGCTCAAATTTGGTACTACAAAAGTTACTACTGCTCAAGAAAATGAGGTAAGAAAGTAAAATTGATTGTCTTTTGTTTTTGTAGGTGAGAGCTTGTTGTCAAGAATTCAAGGTAATTCAGATGGTCAAAGTAACTTCAATTTGATACTACAGAAGTTATCAATACTCAAGAATGATGTAAGTAGTAATTCCATATTTTTGTTGGCTAAAATTACAAATAATAACACTAGTTTATTTTTTATCGTAGCTGAGAGCTTGTTCAAGAGTTACTGGTGATTGAGATTATCAGAATGGCTGATGTTTGATACTACAAAAGGTAAGAGAGTGATTTTGTATTTGTTTGCTAAAATCAAATGTCATAACTGCTATTATAGTTTTTGCATGAAGTAAGCTAAAACATAGTAACATTTTATGTTACCTAACTATCAGGCTCGCTCGCCATTTGTGCTCAAGCACACCACTAGTTTATTGGCGAGCGAGCGAAGCGAGCGAGACAGTATTAGGGGTGGATAATGCAAAATCGGGTATAATTGGCGAGCGAGCGAAGCGAGCGAGACACTATCAGGGGTAACTCAATCGAGATTTCGCTATATTTATTTATCTGTTTATGGGGTACGTGAGACCTCTGTTTTCGCCCGCGCTTCTAATTACGTAAGTTAGGTAAAGCGTTCACAGTGCCAGTATTTTTCAATTAACTAGCTCTGAGAATCCTTAGTGGCGGTGGTAAGTCAATGCGCTCTTTGTCACGGTTATAAGCCGTGCGCAACAGTATTTACTTGAAAATACATTGTCCACTAGACTACCGCTAAGGTAAGTCTGTGTAGGTGCATGTCCAGTTGTGTCAAAACATTGTGTGTTACAACCACTACTTAGCTAAAGAATATCACAAAGAAAACGTTTAAATAACGTGTATTGTTTTGTTGTTGTTTTTTTCCCTTCAATTCAAGCAGTTGCAGAGAGTTGTTACTATGGCACTGAAATTCCTTTACCGTGTATGCGAAATTTAAAAACTGGACCTTATTTTCAGTAGCTTCAGTGTTAGAAGTCAAGATCACTCATATAAAAATAGTATAGTCTTTAGGCTCGCTCGCCATTTGTGCTCAAGCACATCACTAGTATGTTATATGTATATATGTATATGTATGTATGTATGTATGGATTGTACGTATGCCCTTTAAACGCGCGCGCGGGGAATGTTTTTTCTTTAAAGGCTTTATACTTAAGCTCCAAAGTGTGAGAAAATTCCTGCGAAAACGCTTGCTTTTCAAGAAACAAAAAGTTGATTCGATCGGTTACTATGACATTGAAGACCCTTTACCAGATTTATATTCAAAACTTCGCCTTTTTTCCGGCTAAGTGTGGCTTGTTACTAGTTGTCAAGAGCCACCTGTAGTCAGTACTAAGAGAGCTATCATTACTTCTGAAAAGCGTATGTAAGCACATGAAGTATTAATGCTAAGGAAGCTACTACTACTCGAGGGATGCCGAGGTAAGTACGCAATTCCATATTTGTTAGCTAAATATGCAAAATAACTCTGGCCTTTCTTTTTTATAGCTAAGAGCTTGTTGTCAACAGTGACTGGTAAATTCAAATAGTCAGAAGGACTCAAATTTGGTACTACAAAAGTTACCACTGCTCAAGAAAATGAGGTAAGAAAGTAATTTGTATTTGTGTGCTAAAATTGATTGTCTTTGTTTTTGTAGGTGAGGAGCTTGTTGTCAAGAATTCAAGGTAATTCAGATGGCCAAAGTAACTTCAATGATACTACAGAAGTTATCAATACTCAAGAATGAGGTAAGTAGTAATTCCATATTTGTTGGCTAAAATTACAAATAATAACAACACTGGTTTATTTTTTATCGTAGCTGAAAGCTTGTTCAAGAGATACTGGTGATTGAGATTATCAGAATGGCAGATGTTTGATACTACAAAAGTTATCATTAATCAGGTAAGAGAGTGATTTTGTACTTGTTTGCTGAAATAAAAGGTCATAACTGCTATTATAGTGTTTGCATGAACTAAGCTAAAACATAGTAACAATACTTTTATGTTACCTAACTATCAGGCTCGCTCGCCATTTGTGCTCAAGCACACCACTAGTTTATTTATATATATGGACGTACGTATGTCATTTTGTACTTTGACCCTCCGTATTTTTGTGTTTGCTCGGCGTTCGACCCCATCCCAAATTACACTAAACAGAATCCTCTGGTTTATCGACCAGTACCCGTATCACCCTAGAAATTGAATTGTTTACCGTTTTGAATTGTTTTGCGGGTGCAGTTAAAACTCAAAAACGTATGGGAGCTCCATTTCTATTCGAGTTAGTGGCGGTGGTAAATTAATACACAGTTATAAGCACTACTCAACAGCATTTACTTGACAATTCATTGTCCACTAGACGAACCACGAAGGTAAGTCTTGCGTAGGTATGTTAAGTTGTGTGAAAGTATTGTGCGTTACAACTACTATTAAGAATATCACAAAGAAAAATTTAAATAACGTGGCTTGATTTTGTTGCTTCTTTTTCAATTCAAACAGTTGAGGGGAGTGGTTACTATGGCATTGAAACCCCTTTGCCGTATATGCGTAATTTAACAACTCTACTTTATTTTTGTAGTTTGATTAACAATAGTGTAGTTTAAGGCTCGCTCGCCATTTGTGCTCAAGCACACCACTAGTATTATTATGTATGCATACTTATTTTGTGCCCCGTATTTCCGGTTGACCCCATTTCATACTCCCCTTTGCGCATGCGGGTCTTGAGCCACATAAACTCAAACCCGCCTGCGTATCAGTTAGTTCCCTACATTAGATTTAGTTAGTCCAAACCGAATTTAGACTTTGGGGAAGGCTAACGAGTCGGTAGGAACTCTGGTGGCGGTCATCAGAGTTTCTGAGTATTAGTTGTCCGAGTCTTTGGTGGCTTACCTTGATCGCAGTAATTGAACTTGCCAGCCCGTAGTTGGTGGCATAGCAGTGGAGACTGTCCTTGACCACATATATCGCTGCCAACCCACAATTGGTGACGTCGTTACTCGGAGATCGTTGTTCTGGAGAGCTGTCCACCCACATAATGCATTGGATAAAGTGTGTGAATGACAGTTTAATATCCTTGGTCTTCCTTCTTGTGGCACCCAGGGAGGTGTGGTCTCTTGTCATGGAGAGGCCCACACAATATATTAAATAATATAAATATTTTATGAGTTTCCAATGGTAATACTATGTTTTAAGCAGCTAATTACAAATGACCAATAAACTGAAACTTTATCAGTATCGTTTCTCCCTAGAGCAGACACTGGCTCCCAGATTGTCTCCAAGCTTTGACAGGTAAATAATACCTCACTAATGACTCCATTATTTTAATTTTTTTATTCTTGTGCAAAACGTCTTCCTGATATATCACTCATGATTTTTTTATTTTACAGTATTGTGATGACCTAGTGATAATTTTTATGAATGTGAATGATACTTATTTTATATAAAAAATATTTTGAAATAGCCAGCTAAATAATTATAGCTAGATGAATATTTTGTGATGTAGCTAGCTAATAAGAATGAATAAACAAATGAAGTGAATAGCTAAGTACAGAAAACTGTACACAAACTGAAACTGTAGAGTTTTCCTGCAGCAAAAATGGTTCACTAATCTATTACAGGTACGTACACACATTGAATATGCATCTAGCTAGTTTGATAAAAGACTTCCCTTACCTGACCATGCCGAGAAAAACCAAGACTACAATAATCTCCTCACACTCGTTTCAGTAGGGCTTATCATCGAGAAGGAGAGGCGGCCAGAAAACTGGTTTGCTAACAGGTAGGCGCCCGAAAGTTAGAGAGCACCTGGAACTCACTTTCCCGCGGGAATCAATTGAATCTGTTGTGGGTGTGGTTTGAATGCAATCAAGTCGTCTCTGCCAAAAGATCGCGTGGACTAATTTTTAGTCCTGGAGTCTATTTTGTGTTACTTCTCAGAAACACAGCGTAGAAAAGACTCCAAATTTCGTACACAGGCTGACTATGACCTTAGCTACAAAATGTTCGTTGCGATTTTTTTTGAAAGAAAAAAATTCGGGCGCGCTGCCGCGAGGATCAAATGAGCACAATCAACTAGACAAAACAAAGCAGAATTGAGAAAAAGTACAACGAAGGTTTTGAAGACAATCAACAAATGTAGCAGTAGACGAAGAATGGGCTCGTCAGCGACGGCACCCGCGGAGGAGTTGTGGATTATACACTTGAGGCTGAGGAGCTCGTAACTTGAACGAAACAGGCTCCCAAGGCCCGTTCTTTTTATTTAGGCCAAACCAATTAATATTCCTGTTTCTCATCTCCTCCCTCATCCATTTTCTTGAAATGTAAATTACAAAAACAAGTAAAATATTATTTTGAAATATTGAAAAGAATGCTTAATTAGAATGTAAATATGTTTAATTAGAATTGTTTTTCCTTTTTTGCCCAACAAAGCGTGGACCACGAGTATGTTCATCTTTTCCATTTGCCTTACATTCTGTACAAATGGGTTGAATTGACTAAAACTGTCGTCGTCTTTCATGGTGATTGGTACAAGATCACCAAAACACCCACATACATAGCAGCACACCTGAAATTTCTTCTTGCAAGAATAGTAGTGGCTGCTCATATCAGAATTGCAGTTCACATTTAATTCCACGCAACAAATCTTGGCAACTTCTGAAGTGAAATCAAACAGAGTGCTGCCACATACATAGAGTACATCTTCCTTTACACGACCTAAAAGCTGGAATTCTGCTGGGGTTAGTCTTCGGATGCCATAGATACACCTTGGTTTAAGGGTGGCCGCACACCGCCCACGCATTCGGTTGCTATGTGTTCTAACTACAGATCCTCTCCTTGCAAGACTATTCTACCTATCTACAAACTGCAAGTACCTCCCGAAGATACTACTCTCCAACTATGAAGCGGAAGCGGCGAAGTTTTCATGGCCCCGAGTTACAATTTTGAAGCAGTTTTCTGGAGCTATGCGGGGAGCTGAAGCCCCGCAATTTGGCACGCTACTAGCTAAGACTCTACTCTACTGCAACACAACGAGTTTTTCTTCTTTTCGACTTTACTTTACTATTTATTCGAATTTTTTTCATGTTATAAGATATTGAAAAATTCAAATTGTGGTGCACTTCATTTTTTTGTATTCTACCCGTGTGCAAAAAAATATTGTCTTTCTCATTATTAGATTCCAAGAAAAACTCGTTCAAAATTTAGAGTTTCTATTCCACTCGCAATTCTTAAGAAATAGCCCCACCCCCATATCTCGTACTACGAGTACGCGAGCAATTTTTTTTTTCAATTAGATTGTATTGGTTCTAAAAAGAGCCCGCCTATATCAAGAGTAAACAAACATCAATACAACAAAACAAGAGAGTCAGAAGAGAGAGCAGTTTATTGGAGATAGCCGTAGGTGAAGGTATTAGATCTGCGCAGCTTGGGAAGTCTTCGCTCCGCAGAAATCGAGCCTGGTATAATATCCATCCACTTGAGTTCAGGTGCGCAGAGTTCAGAGAACGGCTACAGGAGGAGAGGCAGCCTGGTGCACCTTGCTGCGTGAGCTCCGACGACGTATGAAGAGTTGCTGTAAACAGATATGAGACAACAAGAAGCTAAACTAAAACACTACAACTTCGCAAAGTATACTTCTGCTACTACTGCGCGATAGTTTCTGCTCGCGTATTATCAAATGGTGGGGTATTGGCGGGGAATAAATTAATGTCCGGATCTACAGGCGGTGCGCGTTGCTATGTGCGGCCACCCTTAAGCATTCTGCACACACTAATGCATCACACACAGTTTCACCACAGAAACAAAATGGTTTGTTATCTGGTGTACAGGGCTTAGCCTTGAGTGAAGGACGAAATTTTTCAGTAGTAGTTTGTCCATACACACTTTCAAACGGAAGGTAAGCCTCACTCTTCTCTGTAGCTTTCAGGATCAGGAAATGAAGATAACTGCTGGAATACTTCTGGAGGGAGCCTGGGCACAGAGCATATTGCACAATCTGTTGATCCACACTTGCGAATTGAAAAATAGTAATGCCTGCAAACACAATGGCGATCCAAGTACTCCTGAAGCTTTTTACATTTGCTAAGATCTCTCTTCTGTGTGTCAGACTTCTGTACGGAGCTATCCACTGTTATAATTTTTGCAAAAAGCCTTTCAATATCCTCTTCTGAAGCAGCTTCAAGTGATTTAACAGGGACCCGTTTCAGTTCTAAGCCACTGAAAGTACTTTTAATAAGCTCAATTGGTGGTAACAAGGAGGAAATAAATTCTTCTTTGAAGTTATCTGCTTTGGTGGCGATTTTTCTTAAGTCTTCCATTGAATTGGCTGACTTGAGTATAGCTTCAAACTGATCAGACTGCTTCTCACGCATGATACCAACTGCATGTGAGAAGGGACATTATTCGTTCAACTGGGTTTCTAAAGCTGTTATGTGGTGCTGTTCGTGCTGCAATCAAGAAATCTAGGTCAAGTACCTGAAACAAGCATATCAGTGAAACTTGCACAGATAAATATGTCACTCTATGCATGGTCTGGGTCACCATCTGAATAAAGGCAAAGAATAGGCTTGTATTCAATATTTTGTAACAATTTATACAGCTCAGCTCCATGACGTAGAGGACTTGAATGCTGAAATACACTATCTTTCAAGCAAGTGAATACCCTGCCACGATAGAAAGATTCTTCAATGGAACATGGTATGTCACATACTAAGCTTACAGAAGGAGTCAATTTAGCTTTGGTAAAGTCATGATCTGACACTGAAAATGATCTGTCAAGTGCAACTAGAACTTGCTTACCTCGGTCAACTGCCGCAACAGGATACCCTGGTTCACCACACTTGATGGCATGCTTGTCATCAAGGCAGATGAGATGAGCATATTCACGATACTTGATGGAAAATTCCCTCAAATATTTAAAAAGGGCACCTGCATAATGATTATCAGGGTGTTCAAAGTTGAGTTGGCGAGACTGTACCATATATTTGATTTTGAGACGTCCTGTGTATCGTAGCGAACTCTTATTGAACTCATTTTGAGGACAAAATTGATAACGAAGCCATTTGATACTGGGTGCAATGATAGTAGGATGCTTCACCAAAACTTTGTTACGAAGATCTCTGACCGAAAGTGCTAGAGCCATGTGACATACAACGCCATGTCGCCTACTATCGACAGCTTTCAAGGCATTCTCATTGATTATGCCTTCAACAGCTTTCCAAAAGTCTTCGAACATTTCTGGACGTCCAGCATTGTGATGCCTCAAATCAAAACAGACATCAGGATCTTGGGAATCCAGCACCAATTGAAGTCGATCTTGAACACCTAGTGAAATTGATGTAGAAGACACATCACCAGTCAGGTGCTGATACATATCCATTAGTACAGCTTTGTTGACTCTACTCAATAAAGAATAACGATCAATGAACCTTTTCCTCATTTCGCGAGTGTGGTAGACTTGAATACTCTTTTCAATGTCGTCAATTATGGACTTAGCTCTCTGAGTGTTTTGCTTACAAGGGATTCTCCAAATAAACCAAGAAGAGCCCAAATTATTACCATGTGAATAAGAAAATAGCTCACAATTGTAAGGCAAAGCTAGCTCCTTGAAGTACAAATAGCGAAGGTGAGGTTTTGATGGTGCATAGTCATTAACATACACAGGGTCTGAATACTCTTCCTTTTCATTCAACACAGACTCCAACTTGCTATACCTGGCAATTAATTCTGGCTTACGGGCCTTATTCCCACAAATCATTCTGATGTTGCTAGAAGTACCATCTTGTGGTGAACGAATTGGAGTAATACTCTGGTGTACTTCACTCATTCTATCATTTTTAGATTTTAAATAGTCAATATATTCAACTAAGTTAAAGGATAATTCCTCCAGAGCTAACTTGAAGGGCTTCCATTTGGAAGGACTAAGACAAGGCAAAGATAGGCAATCAAAAAAAAGTTATCCAACTTGCTCTTTTCCAAAGGTTTTACAGCATGATGATGAGCAATGGGATTATTGTACACTGTATTCAGCAAAGGCTGAAAGTAGGTGGGTATAAAATTTGCCTTTCTTCCATTAAGAGTGGTTAAATGGGGTTCAATATAGAATAAAACCTTTTGTAATGCTGATACAATCTGCTTTCCAGATGTTTGTTCAACTCCAGCATGAAAACCCAGTGAATTATTAGACATAAAATGGATAATATCATTATAGAGCCGAATATCACCTCTACCAGCATTAGAACCCATTTCCTTTGGAAGGTGAAATTTACGTGAACTAGCCATCAAAAGTTGAACAGCACTTCTAGGAGTACTGATAGAGCTAGAGGCCCCATCATCATTAATAGAAAGAATATAAAGTACCCACTTCCCATTTAGCTCACAACATTGAGGCACATTAAATTCCAGAGGTACTTGAACCTTGTTTATTTTGCCACCCTGACTGAGGTAGCATTTGCACTCACTTATATCTGCAATACAAGAAGTCTTGGCCAGAGCAAGTTCAAGGAGTTTAGTGAAAGTATGTTGGCTGCCAGCTTCAAACATAGTCCATTTAAGGAGCTCATCACAGCCTTGCACGATCGAAACGTTGACATACATCTTGCAAGCCGCTATTAGTGCTAATGAAATCGGCACGTTTTGGGCACGTGATCTAATTGTTTATGTTTTTGTAGCGCACGCGCGCATTGAAATTTTTTTTTGATGATGAGAAACAGGAATATTAATTGGTTTGGCCTTAGTTAGTCCATTAGCAGTACTCTTTAGGATCTACCCTTAGTTGGAGCTCTACAAACACCAAGAAAAAAGTTAGTAATCCCTAGCAACCAAAATCCAATTATTGTCAATATTTGCGTGGACGTTGTCCCAGCACCCTTAAATTCAAAAGATACAAATGATGAATATTTATCACTTTTTAATTTCTTCCTTAGCCTTCTTTTACTCATTAGAGGTATTCTCTCTTGTTCACAGACTATTTAAAACAATACAGAATACATTCAAAGAAATAGCGAAGCTGGCTTATAACAGTATTTGACCCCTTTCCACAGAAACCACAGCTTCATCCATGAGGAAGTTAACTTGTCTTGGAATTGCTTCCAAATTAACCCCCAAAATGGCACGCTTTCTTGGAGTTAGGAAGTAAACAGGGCCAGGCTGCATGGGATCAGAAGGAAAATGCACCTGTTGAGCATAATCAAATGCATAGTGTGCCTTCAAATTATTTGAATTTTTGGAGAAAAGCAAGAATTGAGAGGAGGAGCATTGAAGTTACCAAAAGTGTCAGTAAAAAATTTTCTGACACTGTGTCACCTAACTGTGATATTTCAGCTTCATTGTCTTCTATCTGAGATAAATCAGCATCCATTTCATGCACATCATCCATTTCATGCACATCATCCATTTCACAATCTGTAATAATTAATCATAATGTATGTTTTTTTTTATGAATATTATGCTTATTATGATTATTGTGATCTAATACAAATTCTTACCAGTATTGTTGTCTTCATCAATCAGAGTCAGAATTATCTGAACTTGATTCATTAGGGTCAGGAACAGTGAAATAATCCTCAGTGTATAGCTAGAAACCATAACAGTAATGAGCAGCTGCCGCCTAATCAAGGGGGAATTTCCCTTACGTTCAGTAATTCTTCCGTGCGATATCCCCGTAACACTAGTGATGTGTTTGAGCACAAATGGCGAGCGAGCGGATGTAGGTAAAGGTTCACAGGGACGTCTTTAAGGTCTGTACATGAGCACTTTATATTGGTAAAGGGTCACAGGCACTCTATAAAGGTCTGTGTATTATAGACACTTCATGTTGGTAAAGGGTCACAGGCACTTCATAAAGGTCCTTATTGGTAAAGGATCCTTGCTTAAGCTATATGTATTTGAAAATTATTTGATCGTCATAAGACTAATAGTTCCTTATATTATGCAAACACTGTGTGTGAGAGAAATATTTTAGTTTGTTCTTAGCTATTACATGAAGTGTGCAGTAAGACTGGTAGGGAACTGAACAGTCAGTTTGTACACAAGTGGATATCAATACAAAAGCCACTTAGTAGAATTTTTCCAATCATATAGTGTTGATATGATACTAATAGGTTAAATGAAAGTGTGGATGAACTTCATAAAGACTTCAGGAGAAAGTGTGGGAATGGACATGACCTGTGTGTCAAATTATGTCCATGGAATAATAAACAAAGTTGGGTCCGTACTGTCTTCTAAACATTTACTATTGTTGTTGTCGTCATTTTTAAACAAGTGCAATATATTTTTTATTGGAGTTTTATTTAAATTTACTTTTGAAAAAAGTATGACATGCTGAGATTTGGGAAAGGGTATGGAATATCCAAAGTCAATTACCATTATGTTTTGTTGTTTTTGTTTATTGTTGCATTTTTAGATCACAGCTGACATGAGTGATGAACAGTTCTAATCATCCTGGCTGTATGAAGAATTCCTGAGATCTTAATTCATTCATGAACAGTTAATTCTTCACCTATCACACAGATACAATGTCACATCACGGATTAATATTTATTGCATTTGCTGATTACTGGAATAAATTTTATACACTAAAATATATGGCTATAAAGTGAGTATTGTAGAACACCATTTGGAGTGTTGTAGTAGCTAGTTTAAGGGAGTATCACAACACCCCATTGGTAGAGTATCAATAGCACCATATTTGGTGCATTATGAGCCCTAATAGGGGTGTGGTAAAACCTGGACATGGGCGTATCACAACACCCCATTTGGTATAATGAAGGGGGGGTGTAACTGAACACTTCCTCTAGGTGAAATGGAAACACCCCATGAGGAGTAAGTACAGCCAGTGTTACCTGGACACCCCAAAATGATTCCCATACACCCCATTTTTAACAGTGTGACTTCTGTGTGACAACAACTAGCTAGCTATACATCTTTCAAAAAAATATTGTAGAATAATTTTTACTTTGTTTAGAGTAAGGAAAGCTTTTCACTAGAGAATTCATCTTGTCAAAGCTTGAAAGGCTGTTTTGAATATAGCACTGAATACCATCAATGGTGTTCAATAGGACCAATTGAACAATTTGCAATTGGAAAACCTTTAGAAAAAGCCAAACAATAAATATTTGCTTGTGCAATGTATTTTTCTCAAGAGATTAAATTACTCCAAATAATGTTTATTGTATGAAAGGTAAAGTAGTCATATAATGTATAAATATTAACTTACTTACTGAATTCACAGTTCATAAACACTTCATAGATATAAACATGTTGTTGGATTGCTTTCAGTTTGTAAAGTGATTAATAAGGGATGAAAACATAAGCAGTCAGTAGTGAAAAGATTATTTATATATTTTAATTAAACAAAACAAACATCTTAAAGTTAAGTACATGCCAACCAGGGTCTAACAATCTCTTCTTTGTGTAACTAAAATCTGTCTCCTCAAATTTATTAACTGGCATAGATGCTTAGCTACTAGATGACTGCAAATCCTTGTACATTTTTTACACTTTATTGTTATATTACTGTATTTTTGGACTTAATACTTGTATGATTATTATTCTACACAAGCCTTATAATTTTACTTACATTGAGAATTCTTATCATTAACATAATTTAAAACAAAATGGATTTGATTGGTTGTACTGGTCATACATATGTCTCAGGCTTTAACAAATGTTGTCTAAACTTCACACAAAAATATAATTCTGTAAGAAGATTCATAATGGAACCAAAAAAATAAGGATTGAATTCATAAAATTATCACAAGATGATCATTGGCATATGAATTAAGATATGTTCATTTGGGAAATTTTAATAACGACACGCTGACTATTAATTTAGTCTTTAATTGTCTTTTTCTTGCAGTGTAAAATAATTGTTGCAGGAAAATGATTAATAGTAGGAGTCCAAGATACTAACAGATGTTACAATTAAGACTTGGTTACTGAAAAAAAATGCATTACCAAGTGAGAGGCCGAGAAGATCGGCACATTGATTTGGAGTTTTTGTGTTGGAGTTAAGACAAGTAGCTGTAAAACCGAGAAATTTGAAAAGTTTGACTGGTTGCTATAACTACAGAATATATTATATATAATAATAATATAATACTTATAGCACGAGTCAGAGTACAAAATGGGAAAATATTTTACGAGCACGCAAAATATTTTCACGAGCCAAAGGCGAGTGAAAATGTGGCGTGAGAGTAAAATATCATTCCCATATTGTACGACGAGTGTGATAAGTGATTTATTGCTTCTTTGAAATTTTTATCAACCGGTTACAATACAATTTTCATTGATTTTACTCGCTACGCGCGCGCTACAAGGAGCGTACAATATAAACCGTACAATATGGGAGAATACAGAACGCTCGCGTGATGCGGAAATATTCAAGTAAAAATATCAAAGCTGCAATAAATATATATATAATACTTATAGCACGAGTCAGAGTACAATATGGGAAAATATTTTACGAGCACGCAAAATATTTTCACGAGCCAAAGGCGAGGGAAAATGTGGCGTGAGAGTAAAATATCATTCCCATATTGTACGACGAGTGTGATAAGTGATTTATTGCTTCTTTGAAATTTTTCTCAACCGGTTACAATACAATTTTCATTGATTTTACTCGCTACGCACGCGCTACAAGTAGCGTACAATATAAACCGTACAATATGGGAGAATACAGAACGCTCGCGTGATGCGGAAATATTCAAGTAAAAATATCAAAGCTGCAATAAATATATATATAAGTCTTTGCTGTTATTACTTTCATCATATTCACATTTGCTAAGTAATACAAATATCGATAAGGAGATAGATATGCAATATCTACCAGTATGCAGAAGATTATAACTCAAAAAATGAGAAACAACATTATACTTTGATTTAATACTAAAATGGTGCTCATTTTACTGCTATTCATGGTAGATAAAATTAGTTTTAAAGGACTTACTTAATGAGAATTACATCACTAGTTTGTTGTGTGAACTTCAACAATTATCATGAGGCAATGAATATTCACAATAATTACTTGTTTAAAAATAATATTGTGCATACCACACAAAATAGAATATGCTGATAAAGTCACAATATGCACAATAATTTTGGTATGTAGAACACACTATCAAATTCAGTGTGCAAAACATGCCAAGTGTACTGCACACTAAAGGATGTGTACATTTTCAAATAATGTGTGCACAATGCACTAATTACATGTGTATGGCAAACCACTGATTTTTCGGTTTGCCTAAAATTATTTCATAGACAAAACAAATATCACAGCATTGTTTGTTAAAAATAACCAGGGTATGGGTTATTAGGAAATGGCGATGTTTCAGGGTCGTATTTAGGGGGAGTGGGGAGGGGGAAGTTATTTTTTGAGTAGTCTTTATATAGCTACTATATTTACATAACACGTTGCATTAATTGTGTTGTATTTAGAGTAGTAGCTATGAGAAAAAGAGACTGATCCAAACAGTCAAAGTCCCCCTAATTTATGATTTATATTGTTTATATTGTTTATTGAGATACATAGCTAGTGGTAGAAAACTTGGCTAGGGATCAGGCTCTATGGAAAATCAAATATTATTTTTATCCTTTTAAAACCAAGCTGCTTTTTGACAGCTGCTATAAAGTATATATACCCACTTTTAAGGCCCCCTTTGACAACTTTAGGACACCTTTTGCCAATTTTTAGGACACCCTTTGCCCATTTTTAGGATATCCTTCGCCCACTTGTAGGACACCCTTAGCCTACTTTTAGAACGCAACCTTTGCCCACTTTTAGGGAACCCTTTGCCTACTATTTGGACACCCTTTGCACACTTTTAGATCACCCTTTGCCCATTTTTAGGATACCTTTTCCCATCGGTAGGACACCCTTTGCCCACTACAGTGATTTCATGGTCCATTAAAAGATGAAATCCGGTGTGATCTCTTGATATTATAATCTGTTCCTTGTGTTTGTAAACAGCTATACTTGACTAGTGAATTTACAGGGTTAACACAATTGAAAATCCGGGATGTCTGTTTGTTATTGACAAGCGAGCAAAGCAAGCGGCGAGATATTTTTAGCGGTGGATAATGCAAAATCAGGTATATGTTAATACAGCTAAGTATCTACACATGATCATATTTTTATATCTGTTAACTTAATATTTTTCAGGCTTCACATGAGCCTTGGAAATTAGAGAGATAAGGTTACTTATCTAGATACAAGGCAGAACATTATAGCCAAAGGCATTACACACCACGATTTGGAGGACATATTGCAGGACATATTACAGGGTGTCCTGGGTTAAAAGTTGGCAAAAGATGTCCTTAAAGTTGGCAAAGGGTGTCTCATTAGTGGGCAAAGGATGTCCTAAAAGGTGTCCTAATAGTCAGCAAAGGGTCCCCTATAGTGGGCAGAGGGTGTCCTAAATGTGTATCTTAAAGTGGGTCCTAAAAGTGGACAAAGGGTGTCCTAAAAGTGGGCAAAGGTCATTAAAAGGTATTATCATAGTGGGCAAAGGGTGTCCTAAAGTGGACAAAGGTTCTAAAAGTGATTAAAAGGTGTCTTAAAAGTTGCCAAAGGGTGTCCAGTAAAAGTTGGCAAAGGTGTCCTTAAAGTTGGCAAAGGTTGTTCTAATCGGGTATTAACAATGTTGTTGCTCTAATTAAATTCAAATTTGTGAATATTGTGGTTATGGTAACTAGCTCAGTTTGATGAAAGTGGACATAGCTACACATTGATTATTGCTGTCAAAATGTTTCACCATTTTTAGTGCTTGGCAAAGCTCTATATTACTTAGTTAACTAAGTTGTCCAAGTTGAGTTGGCCAGAAACAAAATTAAATAACTTCGAAATGAAGCAGCTAATCATCCTGTTTGCACCATTAAAAAGCTTGCACCGAAGCGGTTACAAATATTTCCTTAGTACCAAAAGTGCTATTCTAAAACTGTTCAGTAATTATCTGCCACTGTTTGAAATATTGTAATAATCTGCCACTGTTTGAAATATTGGGAGAGTGCTAAAATGTGAGTAGTTAAAATTGATGGTAGTAACTACAATGTCAAGACAAGTGCCAGAAATATCAAATTATTGTTAGAGTCTCTTTAAAAATACGGGATCCATGTTACCTCCCCATCCCTGTAAAATGTAATGTGTTCTAGAGAAGCTCAAAGACTGATTGATTGTATAAAAATATAGAATAGGGAAAAGTTTTTTTAATCAGATAAATAGAGTCAATATGTCATTTCATCAATAGTAATAAATATAATAAGCTTACATTTTAATGATTAACGTTTTTGGCTTAAAACACTTTCTATTTATATTACATGTGGTGATTTTCTGTCCACATAAAATATTGTTTGTCAATTAAATTTTATTTTATTGTACCTTTCTATACTGGACCTTGTTAACTTTCTAACCAAAAAAATATTATCAAAATTTTATGACCTAATTGGTGAGCCATCCATGGACTTGTTTACTCTGTGGAAATAAATTGAACCTATTGTCTAGATGCAGATTTGCTCCTGCAAAGCAATTTTTTCTATATAAGATAAAAACCAGCCTAAAAATTTGTTTAAATGCAGTATTGTTTACAGTTTATTCGATATTTGGGGAAAAAACAATGAATTGTAAAAACTACATTGAAAATAATTTTGTTTTCATAAATTAAAGACACTATCCAAAGCTGAAATACATGTATTGAGTTTATGTCTAGTTTACTACATATTCTATAATGTAATACAGGTTTTACTCGTATTTTCATCCTAATATATTCAAAGTCATATTTTTAACAAAATAAGATGCTAGATAAAATTTAAGATGCTCTTGTTCATGCGTCATGCATTGATGCAGATGTCAATAAATGATATATTCAGTACATTTTATTACTCGGTCTTTATGATCAAACGTTTGATCAATTTTTATAACTTTGTACTCCCAAATCAGAATTATTGTAAACAATAGATGGCTGCATTTAAAAACAATATTATTCTCTGTTAACTCAGAAGTTTTGAAGCAATATGGAGGAACGTTACGAAAATGTTCGTTCAAACTTTATTGAAGGAGTACAAGCCCCGAACTCTTCATCATTGTGTCCTGGAGAATATGCTGAATTATCAATAATTAACAAACAAGATACTGCGAATCAATATGCTACAGTTGAAGCTGTGGGACAACAGAAACTAATGTCTAGTGCTAATAGAAATGAAATTGATCAACCAGAAGGAAAAGTATTGACGAGTAAATTACCAAGTAGGAAGAAAGAATGCTGCATTTGCTGCACAGCTTTAATCTTCTTTCTGATTTTTATAGTTTTAGGCTGTGCATTAACAGCTTATAATTATTATCACTTGGAAGCAGTGAAATCACAATTGAAAATTCTAAAAAGGGAATTCAGTCAATTGGAAGAGAGTTCCACTAATATCAGAGGTATCCAACAAAAACAAATACTATATATATTGGAGAACATTGAGCTACTTAATACGTCATCAATTGACCAATATAAAGAATACGATACTAAAATTATGGAAATAAAGCTAAGGCAACTGAAAGTAAATGAGAACATTGAACAACTTAATATTTCGGCTTTGGAGGAGAGATCTGAAATCTATTACAGCTTAGTTCATGATATGTCATTGTATTCTAATATTTCTTTTCACGTGAATAATATTATAGACAGCATTGGACTCTTTGAGAAGTACCCAGCTAGTTCATGCAGATACATCAATGCTCTTCATCCATCATGGCCATCTGGCTATTACTGGGTGATAATTCCACATGGAGTGACTGTTCATGTTTACTGTTATATGGGTAGCTTATGTGAATATTATAATCATTTTAATTGTTATAGAGGTTGGACGAGAATTGCTAAACTGAATAAAATAGTAAATAGAGCTCAATGTTTTATGAGACTAAAAAATTACCCAACGAACAGAAGTTCTTGTGTTACAGAGTCAGATTCTGCTACCTGTTCATCTACCTTCTTCTCATCCTTCGACATTCCTTATTCTAGAATACATGGTAGGATCTGGGCCTATGGAGTAGGAACACCAGATGGATTCAGATCCTCTTCACTAACTATCAATGACAATTATGTAGATGGGATTAGTCTGACTGTTGGTAATACTGCTATTAGACAACATATCCATACATTAGTACCTGCCTCTGGCAATTGCTACAGGCTCAGCAACAGGCCAACATTTGTGTCCTATGATTATGATTGTCTACCAGTTTTAGGAACAGGATCATCACAATGTTCTGGATACTCATGTTCACAACAGTTCTCTAAACTGTTAGCCACGCCTACAACAGAAAATGTAGAGATGAGAATTTGTAGAGATCAGTCCAGGAGTGATGAAGATATTATCATAGAAGATTTAGAGATTTATGTAACATAAAGATACTTCAAAACACAAGCACTATTACAGTATTTTAATGTGACATACTTTTGCCATTAATTTTTTTTATATAATTTGGACAATTTTAGAGTGCATTATTTCCAGATGTTTATTTTGTAATGAAGAAACTGTGTTGTAAATAAATTACATGAACTTTTAGCTCTGAAACTCTCATTGCTGGGAAACCAGCATCCACTGGTTGTACTTAGAATTATTCCGCAATGCAAATTACATGCCTATTATTCCACAAAAAATGCTAGCATAAGTCTGGCAGTGCCTACTGATGTATTGCTGAGGTTTGAGCGGGCGTAACTTCACTCACTACGGGGCTATAAGGTGAAGGACCAGCCAACCCGACCGTGTCCAGGCCAAGGAGGAGAGCACAACAGCCAAATAACCGAAGCCCAAGCTGACCCGAGGTTGAGTGAGGTTGAGTTAATTGGTGGCTAGCTTGGACACGACTCTCTAGTTACCAGCAAGATGGGAGCTGCTACGAAGGAGCAACTCGGTGATGAATTTCGTTACTGACAAAGTTTCCAGTTACAAATATCACTTTTAGAACACCCAAGAATGATAGATATTGTCTGTTTATATAGAGAGTGAAATGTGCTAGCTAATGGATAGGTAATGATGGAATGTATGCATTATTGTAACTATGAATGAAACATTAAAAGGTTACTATGGAAATGTTTGTTGTTTCTGGGTGCAGAACTTGCTGTCTCCAGTTATAGAGGTAAGGGGGAGGGGCTTCCTGCAGCAGAGGTTCCGACACAGCCGTTTCCCTGAACAAGGTTTATTACTTTTTATCAAGATTTATATTCTTAAGACAAATCGTAGACTGGGCACAAAATTAATTATTACACAATTAATAAATAGCTGACAATAGATGTATGCTCTATTGCTGACCCATTAAGTTGTTCAATATCTTCAAATAATTTCAATTACCTTCTGTTTACTCTCATAAATTTAGTATCATACTCATTGTTAAATCATTTAAACACTGTAAGATTTTCTATAAAACGCACTGCTTATATCATAGAGCTAGGATTGTAACCAATATGAGTGAAAACTTAAAGGAATAAGGAAACAACTACATACACAATGTACTAAAATAATTGTCATGTCAATGCAGTCATTAGGGCAGGCTCTAAAGAGGTACCTTTACAGATATTGAGCAATAGAAAATATTAATTATTATTGTTCTATACACAGCAAGATTCAGTGAGCGTATTCAGAGAGAGAGTGTGTAGATATTCGAATCAAAACGATATTTAAGTGAGGTAGGACTCTAAGATCACGTTGTGCTTACATGAACAATAAACATTGAGTAATCTATAGTGTTTAGTTTACCGTGTAACAGTTCTACAGGTGATTATCAACACAAAGCACATTTATAGAAATGAAAAAAAAAATGCTGTTCATGGAGGTTACAAATTTTGTATGCGTTTTGTCCAAATCATTTTTGGCTTCCAAACAACAATATTTTAACTGAGGGGCCTACATCAGCATTTTGAAGGCAAACATCCAAAACTGAAAGAGAAATAGACTGTAATTATAATAAACTCAATCACCTATTTTGTCTAAAATGATGCACGGAAGAGTCAACAGTAGAAATGTTTATACTTTCTTAGTAATGTTATTTAGAAGTGAACAATCTAATCAAATCTAATCATTTTGGAAAACTTTGTTATGGTAACATAAAATTATTGTACAAGTTAAGTTTAAAATAATATATACAAAAATTTGGAGTCTTCTCCTAAATGTAAGCTAAAAGAATAAACCAATCAAATGAATATAATTAGTTACAAAAATTGCTAAGATTCTAATTTTGTTATAAGAAGCACATTAACATTCAGTGAATCAATAGCATGCTGAATGTTTATGATTGTATTCATATAATTCTTATAATAATATTTCTTCAGTTCACAATAATATCTATTTTTATCAAAGGTTGCATATTACTAGAGTGTGATCTTCATAAAGCAATATCCTTTTGTTATCAAACTTTGTAATTCCAAACTATATAGAGAAGAACATTGAATAGGTTTAAAAATTAGAGTAATTTGTAACAAGACAAATGTGTACTAGTTATATATGCTATGAGAATGTAAGAGAATGCGTTCTGGACTACAATTACTAGCAGTGAGTAAATCTCACAGATGTGACAAAATATGCCAACATTTTAGTTACAATTAGCTAATAATATCACGCCTTTTTTTCCTTCTCTTCAATTCTCTTTTCAAATGTTGGCGGAATCAACGGTAAAGGCCGCTCCGTTTAAAAAAGGAAGGTGAAAGTACGTAAAAGAAGGCAATGGTTTTACCAAAGCTTAAGTCCACTATCATGATTGTTGTAGGACAGAGAGATAGAGAAGCATGAGAGGTAGAAAAGAGCTGATGAAAGGAAAGGTGGGGGATAAGACAAGCTGAGATTGTTCAGAAAAAAGAGAGCAGGAGAGGGAAACTTATGTAACTGAGCAAGCTAACGTATGCTACTACATTCTTTGAATTGTCACTTGCTTATTAGAGTATAGCTGACACCCATGGACACTTCTCTAATCAATTTTTTTTATTCTACCATAAACATTCAGCTTTTTATGAAATTGTGTGAGTAATACATGAATGAACTGGGGCTGCCCAATATGAATTTGGATATTCTAAAGAAAGTGGCCAACAAACACTACATGTAGTCTGGCATAGCCAGACCCTTTACCTACTGCAGCATGGGGAAAGGGTCCGGTCAAATGCAATACAGTAACTTGTTCCGGTTCCCCACGTTAAGTGGGGGAAACCGCACTAGAAATATATAGTGGTTGTGGAAATACCTGAGTCAGCAGAACAAGTGGCCCTATTGCATTTGACCAGACCCTTTCTCCGCGGTGCGGCTGGTAAAGGGTTTGGCTATGCCAGACTACACTACATGCAGGTAAGTATGAAAGAATCTGCCACCGGCCAATGTTGTATGTGGGCATATGTTAGTACAACTAAGAATACATAAGTTGTTGTGGAATGATCATGAGTTCTTTAATTTCCAGCTAGCCATTTTATGACCTAGTATGAGGCTGAATTTAGTATATGGGCAAGCTCAGTCTATAGACTTATAGCTATTAATAGAGTAAACCCATGATATCCTATTATTATGGTGTGTGAAAATTTTGTTCAATAAAAAAATGTATCTATGATTATGGTAAATTGTGCTGGTATGTATTATGTCTAGCAAATAAAAGCAGCAGCTGATATTATTCAATACATTAAAATTTGATGTGGACGAAATAACCCATTATTAATGTTAAACAAAATCACTATCTATCACCATACCTTTCTTTCTTTTTCTTGTGTTTGGGTTTCATCTATAGGGAAGAAACTTAGTAAAAAAAATGACTTGTTCCAGTCAGAAAGTACTATGTGGGTCTAAAATTTATAGGATGCCTAATTGTTGTTGTGAGTGTGTGGGGCACACCTTTGTACAAACATCAAGTCACTTATTTTTTAACTCCTGGAGCCAGGTATGTGGGGGAATTTCTTAGGAATTGTCCATAACTCCCGCCAGGTAAAGGGTTGGATACCAGGTGTCGTCCCAGATCCAGGTAATGCTGCCACCACAGTGAGTCTATTCTGGTAGCTGTAATCTAAACTATCCTGTTCTCACTCCCAAGCTCACTTCTTCACCCTTAACTAGCCCTGAAGTCGCTCAAAGAAGTTATGTGAAGTAATAAATAAAGCAATGAAGTATGTTACAGGTAAGAATAATATGAGCACCAAAGACTGACTGACTTGGGGGAGGCCGACCCTCAAAATTCATAGGTCTGCCACCCATCAGTGAAACATAAAAAGAAAATACATAACTGCTCATGCTCAGTCACTAACACATGTTCGACTAAAGAATATTCTAGAAGTCCTAATATAAGGGGTGTGAGTAAGTGCTAATGGAATCTTCAGTCACGCCTGCTTCTGTCTTCCCCTTCTGTACTGTGGGTATTCCCACAAGGTATACTAAAAATGGTTATAGTTTTATCAAAATTTATCTTAACTCCCCCCCCCCCCCCCCCCCCACACGTAACTATCATAGAGGACTTCTGGTGCCTCTAATTAGATGGCTCACCACTTTCACTTCAGAACTTCAGAATGCTACACACGAAAGAGTGATACGTTTCAAACATCGCACGCTGTCTAAATAGAATGTAGTTGTGGTGGCGCTACGGGCTTTAGGTCGGCGCGGACCTACTTTTATTATTAATAAAAAGCTGAATGTTAATGGCTGAAGTAATAAAAAAACTGTTTTAGTACATTCGCTCATTATTTATGCCAAAGCGAACTACACTAGCTAATATATAACTTACGTTACACTTGGGCATACTGAGAGGGTAGAAATGCGCACGGTTGGTAGTCTCGCGCAGCCAGACCCTTTACCAATCACTACGCGGGAAAAGGGTCTGACTGACATGGAGCAGTTTGTTCTTGCTTAGTCAGCAAGTGGTTAACTGTGGTTCAATTAGTGTGGGTGTAAATCGTTATATATTTTCAGGCGCGTGAATTGTTCAGATCTGTAGGCTGAGTTCGTTCTGTATTGCCATGAAGAAATGTTGCTTATGCAAAACTATGCTGGGAAATGGCCGGTTCTAAGGGGCTAATCCAAGTCACTGCTTAGCATCACTACTGGCATCATCTAAAGGAAGTTTTGGCACGGCGGTTGGTTGTGCACAAATAATACTACACGCGCAAAAGTTTAAGCAGTCTTACGTCACAGGATATTACGTCACAGGATATTACGTCACCTATGTATTGTTTGCGGTCTCCCAACACCTTCTTAGTGAGAGTTAGCGTACTCTTGGTAGCATTTACCGTACATCTTAGTGAAAAGTACCTCAGCGAAATATTATGATCCCTTTGTTATTTATTTATACTCTAATGTTACGTTATGTGTGGTGGAGAGTAAGTGAAATTTATAATGTGGCATAACTGTATAATACAAATATTATTCGGTATGATTAAGCAATATGAAAACATTGAACTAAAAGTAAATTTCACAAGATATTAATTACTAAGGCTTATAATAAAAGTTAGCCAGTTAAGTTAATGTAAAGTGTAGAACTAAAAGATTGAAAATAGCAAGGTATTCTAGAGATAATAACTCAAATTGAAAGAAATCTCTTATACTTTAGCCACTAAAAGAGAAATCAGGATTAGTCCTTCAACATTGTATTATCAAATAATTTAAACAAAAACAAAAAATTCCGTCGGTATTATTTAAATTACCAACTATGTATGGGTAGTTTCCCACATTTTTATCAAAGAGAAGAACAACAACTAAATACACAACAAGGAAATGCGGGTGACTCTGGGTTACAACGAATATGAATATAATTAGGAAGGAAATGGAATAGGAAAGGGATGACAAGGAAAGTTCAACGTTTCTCGTAGTAAGTCCCGCTACTTGGTGCGTTCGGAATTCTCTGTCTGGGATGGAAGCCCAGACAAACTAATTAAGAGGTTCAATTTGGAATAGCTATATGCATAAACTTTTCAAATCCAAAGCAAGACATAGCTGACAGCACTTTGCACTGTGCAACTATTACAAATCATTTCTGGGACTAAACAACTCACCTGCAATCTCAGCTGGAAGCTTCAGTTTTAGCACTTGGCTACTACTGAGCACAAACGAATTTACTCAGTACAGCAAATAATTTATTTGGTTTCCTGATTACAATGTGCAGATAGGGGGAGAAATGTAAACAAGACTTCAAGACATTAAATTTTGAAGTTTAATTCTCAGTAATTTCGAAATCAGATTGCGAGTCTGACTACCGACGAACAAACCGGACAAGACAGTCCAATCGCCACCGTCAATTTTTAATTTTTGACCGGAAGTAAAGAATTGGCGTGCGGTTTTACCTGCGGTCTGAGCTCACTTTTGGTATCATTTTCCTAGGTTTATAACTCTCTAGCAAGTCATTCTGTGCCAATATATGCGATTTTACCACCATTAGCAAAGCTTCCTAATGAAGTAAGTATTTTGAATAGCCTTTACAGGGGGCTACTGTGGCTTAGCTACATATGAAAATTTTTGTTGATATATTGTATCAACGCAGAGCAAAATACTCGCCTATACATCTAATGGTCAAAACTCAGTTCCCAGCATGCTAGTTCCATTTAATGAAGCCTACAGCAACAGTATTTTATTGTTAAATATACCAAATTATGAGTTGTTCTCAATAAAACTGCATGTTGTAGCTTTGAAGTGTCTTTGTGAACAGTTTTCTTATAAATAGCTACTTCTGAGAATACTTTGTGAATTATATTAACCATGTGAACATAATAGTATGACAATAATTGATATGAGTCACAGAGTCAGTCTTCCCAGATCCAGGAAAACTGTAAGACCAATTCTTGTGCCTGAAAACTGTCTGTAAAGATTTTTCTGCAAATATGTCAATAGCATTTACGTGAAGAATTGTAAATGATTCTCATTTGCTTTCTCACAGATCACTTTCTGAAAATATCTTTACATACTACCAAATAGCTATTTGCCGCTGCAGGAGGGTTTGATGAAAGACATGTTTTGTGTGTATGAACACTTCACCACAGAGTGACTCTTCCAGAAAAGGCTGATGGTAGAATATGGCTACCAGTGAATTCCATTGGTATTAAGAAACCATCTTAGCCCAGATATTGATATATAGCACATAAGTCTACCCATTATAGTAGCATGACATTGACTATATGAAACACAGAAGTTTGGATATACAAACTCAAAGCAATGATGACTCTGATCATGTAAATATTCCTTCAACTTCCTTACCAAACACTTTTTGTATTCACTGGGTGTCACTTCATTAGGCTTGTAACATTTCTTGCATTTGGTAGTGGTTTGCAAAGCTGGTTAACAACCTACCCAGAGTTTCATAAAGAATTGCTACCCATTTGAATCCCTTTAACTGGCTAGAAAAGAAACTTAAGCTGCAGGTTTGAAGCCAAACTAGTCTTAAATAAACAATTATACACTGTTGTGAACCATTTCAATGGACATAATGAAAATAAAACCTTCAATTAAAGTGTGTAGTGTTTGTGTTACAATCCCTTTTCTAGATAGCCAACTGTTACTGATTGATATTCTTTTAGAGAGTTAGTTGAGCTTGTATTATATATATTCATTCATTGACCTTATTTTCGTTGTTTCCGTTCCATCCTAAACCAATTATTTCTTTCAAAATTTTTATATTACTATCATTGTTTTTTTTAGGTGCCAAATTGGTGTGTGAATCTAGAATCTTCATGAACATGTAATATTTTGTTAGATTTTTGTCCTTAGTCTTGATTAAAGCGAAACATTTCAGGTAAGTACTTTCTGTTAGTAGTTCATGTTTATTATGTGATGGAATGGATTAGCAGACATATCTGATTGAGAGTCAAGAGTAGCTTTGGCATCAGAAGGAATATATCCATTTACTTTTTGTTTACTAATTTTTAAATCTATTTTTGTAGAATCCTAAAGGATTAGGAATTAGTTGTAGATCAGCCAACTTCATTGTATCCTTCAACTTGTACCATTACTTTCAGCATAAAGATTCCATAGGTTGGATTTACATCATGTTTGAATCGCAGATATGAATTCAGTCCATCATATTTGACATGAAATATAGTATTGCAGTGGCCCACAGGTTTCCCATTCATGTACCACTGAAGTAATTGCTCGGGTAAGCTTGCATATTGAGCTAATATAGTAGTATAACAGGAATTCTCCCATCTTTCTTGAATTTGATCTTTTATGTATACCTGTAATCACGTATAGCATGATGCCTTAACTGATGAATCTCGTTATAACGTACCTTATTTGGATTCATTGCAAAACTACAGCTTAGTATGAATCATGCAAAATAATTGGTGTGCTTCAGCACAAATGGCAATCAAGTTGCATGTTAAAACCTGGAAGAGTTTTGTAAATTTCTAGGTACAACTCAATTTATATATAATAATATAAAAAAAGATAAAAAAGCTTATTTGTAATACTATTTGTAGCTATTTATCTTAGTTTAAAAGTAGTAGTAGTCCATAAGTTAACAAAGTAGGTAACATAATACATTGAATACATAGTAAACAAAATGGACAGTTAAATCATTAATGCCTAGTCGACTGAGTCCTTTATGACTTAGTCTTTTATGACATATGTAGAAATATGTAAATAGTATCAATGCAATTCTTGTTTTATAATAATTAAAAGTGTGTCATGTTAAGAATGTTTGAAATATTTTAAGTTTTGAAAATGTTTACTAGATCATGTACAAAACAGATAGATAGACTAGATGGAAAGACAGGCAGACAGACAGACAGACTGACAGACAAACAGACAGATGGACAGACAGACAGACAGACAGACAGACAGAAGACAGACAGACAGACAGACGAATGGACAGACAGACAGACAGACAGACAGACAGACAGATGGACAGACAGACGGACAGATGGACAGACAGGACAAACAGGACAGACAGACAGGTATACTTCCAACTGCCCAACTACTGACTTTCATGAACTATCTAGCCTAAATGCATGTAAGAACAATGTCGTGGAAGACTTCAGAACTTACTCAGCTTCCTACTATAGTGTAGCACTATCCCCATATTGTGAGCAGTGTTTTGTTATCTGGTCGAATGCTCTCTAAATGTTAGTTGTGCTTAGATTTTATTGTGAAACTATGCACATCATATTGCCATGAAACTTTTTGTTACACGTACTAATAAATCGATGACTTATTTGCCTATCTATACCTAGTAATTACAGATAAATTTGAAGTCAACATGGCAGATCTAATTCAGTAAAAAGGGCTTATGCTATTAGACTGGCACAGTATGCAGGTGTTTCGGAGCGATTATATTCTCCACTGGTATATCAATGGGAAGCCTGCAGGCTATACAAATAATATATTTAATATGACAGACTGAATTCATATCTGCGATTCAAACACGATGCAAACCTATGGAACCTTTATGCTGAAGGTGAATGGTACTAATATGAAGGATATTAAAATTCTCATCCTCAACAAATTTCTAGTCTTCTTGGATCCTCGAAAACCTTCCACAAAAAATGGTAACTCCAAAGTAGTAAATGGAATCTTCTTTCTGATATAAAAGCTATTCCTAACTCCCAATCTGATAAATCGTCTAGTTATTTTTTATTACCAAATAACTATAATCCTTTGAACGAGATTTTTTACCAAAAATAGTTCATTTGGATGAGGGCAAGAAAAGGTCACTATGTTTCAGAAGACACAATTTCTAGTCCACAACAAGCGGACTCTTGGATAGAAATAGAAATGATATGAAATCATTTGTTCCGACTTCACCAACTATTCCACAAAACTTATGTAAGTCGAAACAATAGTCAATGAGCAATTTTTCACTTTAATAGTAACTACAAAAGAAAAAAATTACATTTAATTATCAACAATATTCTTCATTTGCATTACAATGACTTACAGATTTTCTTTGATTTTGTTCTTGATCCTTATGCATGATTAATACAAAATTTTACAACGAAAATGTTGATTACGTCAATTATATTTGTATAAGAATAATTTCAAGAATGTATTTTAAACTTCTTTAAATTACCTTCCCCTTTGTATTTAATTTGAAATTTTCTATACATTGCACATTGAAAAATTATATAAGAATACATATGTAGCTACATTATGCTTTCAAGTCCATATCTAGTTTACTTCATTCATATCACATTATCACTTAGCTACTGAACTAATTTGACTGAACTTTTACAACACATGTTACAAATTACATCAAATAAAATGAATGTTACTTGCAGAACTTGCACAAGTGGAGGAAAGTGTGAGATTCATTCCTAGTAGAAACAAGCATTTTAACAACAAACTCGATGAAAATATATTTCATTAAGGCCTGGATTAGAAACAAGAAAAGAGGGTCAAGGAAAGAATGTCCCAATCACATCTAACTAAAACACCCATGTATCATAACATGTGATATCTGTAGGTCTTTTTATTTTGTTATAGATTAGTGTGATATGTTACACTCACTCTATGGTTGTGTATAATATGTCACTGAGACTCAAAGAAGCTCTGTAAAGTTTTTCTAAGAATTGGAAATATATTGGAAATATATTTTTTCAAACAATTTTATTCACATTGTAATTAGGATCAGCTATGCTGATAATTATTTATGTATAGTAGGGGGAAATTTGCTGGGGGGCGAATGTTGAATGTCAGAAAAAGTCTCCTCCCTCCTGTTTTACCCACAAAAGCTTCTTCAATATTTCATATGGTATAATTTGATGTAATTGAAATGAAGGGTTGAAAAATATAGTCTTATTCAGTTACAACAGAGTGCTTTGGTTTTGCTGTCCAATAACATTCAAATAATACATAAGGGCAGTAGGTGAAAGGGTCTGGATGCTCACAACTGTCACTGTTAAAAACACTAAACAGATAATTTGGAAATTGCTGCATGTATACACCCTTGAAGTATATAGCCCCATCTTGTAAAGCTAATGTTTCCCTTCCCCCTAGCCAATATATACTTCTTATCGAACCCTGATATTTATTAATTTATATACAAATAGCCAAAACAAAAACATTCTGGCTTTTAAAGGAACTTAAAAGAAGTCTGAAGGGAAACTTTCTCTGGGGGGGAAATTCCAGCGCACCCCCTCTGTATGAAGGCCTGGTTAGATAAACAAGTTACCACACAGTTACTACCTAGACATGCAAGATAATAGCAAAGTAACCAGACTTGACTACAGGTGCCTTTTGTAAAATTTATATTTTAAATAATCAATTCATCTCAATAGGTGTATCTTTGAATTGAAATTATAAAAATTTTTTAAAGTATTTGGAAATCTGCTTTGACAAATGCAAGTGTTTGACCAATAAACACTTACTCAGCAGTGATAAACTTCAAAGCAACACTTTTCATCCCAAGGAGTTCATTCAACATTAGAAAACATGTTGTTGGATTTGAGATTAATGTCCCAATATATTATGACATCCCAAAACAGTCAGTTTATTTGATCTGGACATGATAAACTAAAGAAGATTTTGAGGTCACTTTCAATAGACCATTTGATGGCCATAAATACTATGTACAGTTTCTGTTTCGCACACCACATTATTTTAAAATGCTCTAGTCAACCAATAATTTATCATTAAGCATAAAATAAATTGTAAAATATTAATGGTAGTAAATTAACAGAGTCGGTGTGGTAAATATTATGCTTTGTTGTGATTTTTAATCTGTCGCATATAGGTGGATGGTTTCCAAAATAATATAATGTAATACTTTTATATTATTTCAAGTCACTAAATAACTCTGATTTCTTTTAAGTTCATTCCTGAATGAAAATAATATGATTGTGTGATCTTTGTGGAATTTGTATGTTCTAAGTTATTCTAGGAAAGTAGCTACAAAAATAATATTTTTGTAGCTACTTTCCTAGGATAACTGACTAACTATGTGTGGCATCTGCTGACAATCAGGCTCTTTTATGAGTAAACATCACAGTAGTGTAGGAAGATGTTTGGTGTGGGGGGTCGAAGGTCATACATTTTGTGATTATAAAGTATTCATGTGAGAAATCACCACGATAAATCCCTTTCCTACACCACTTGATCATACATAGCATTAATGAACTGTTCAGTTTACCAGAAATTTTGTCATAAATGACCTAATTTACATCAAATATGGAAGTCTCTTATGGCAAAATGTATAGAGTATAGATGACAATCACTAAGACGATCATGTGACAATGTTGTGACAATCATGTGAACATGTGCTAGAACTGGTACAAGATCTATCATCTACCAGAAGATGAGGTTACTAATAGCAAAACCAATGCCACAAAATGAGCTGTACCAATCTATCATATTTACAAATAGAAAGATTCCTCATGTTTTGTTTTGATAGGGAAGCCAGCAGTTTCCTTTACTTTTTTAAATAATACCGCAAACTTGCAATTATTATTTTTACGATTTAATTGCAAACTAAAACTCAATCTCAAGTGGCAACAGTATAGGGGAGGTAATGCACATGCACACACACTTATATTTGTCAATAATGTGTATTGCAGACAATAACACTGCTGCAAGTAAAGGAAACATACACATATAACCTAGAAATATTACCCTGGCATAATGTTTAGAACTGGTCTGATCACTATTTTAGAACATTATCACAAAGTCAGGAATCAAATCTAACTCCACAATTGTATTGTTCCATCAAATTTACTCCCAAGCGCTTGACGATAACAGATACTTTTTATGCCCCAAAAATAGTTAAAAAGACTTTTATCTTAAAAATAGTAAATAATACAATAAAAAATGGCAAATAATGCAATATAAAGTAAGTACATTATTATAGTGGAAGCTATTAATTTTGTAGAAGCTCACTAATGGAGTAAAATGTGGTGTGCATGCTGTCATTATATGAGTTTGTTTACAAAACATGTATTTCTAAATCTTCTATGACAATGTCTTCATCCCTTCTGGACTGATCTCTACAAACTCTCATCTCTATATTATCTATGGTTGGTGTTTCAAAGGTGTAGTAGAAAGACTCTGAACATGAGTATCCAGAACATTGTGAAGACCCTATTTTTAAAACAGGAAGACAGTCATAGTGATAGGAAACAAATGTTGGCTTGTTACTGCACCGGTAACAACTGCCAGATGCGGGTACAAATGTATGGATATGTTGTCTATTAGTAGTATTACCAACAGTCAGACTAATCCCATCTACATAATTGTCATTGATAGTTAGTGAAGAGGATCTGAATCCATCTGGTGTTCCTACTCCATAGGCTCTGATCCAACCATGTATTCTAGAATAAGGAATGTTGAAGGAGGAGAAGAAGGTAGATGAACAGGTAGCAGAATCTGACTCCGTAACACAAGAACTTGTGTTAGTTGGGTAATTTTTCAGTCCAGTAAAACACTGAGCTCTATTTTGAACTCTACTCAGTTTGGCAATTCTCATCCAGCTTGTAGTGCAACCTCTTATATGATAATATGTACCAATACATGATTGGCTCAAGACACAATACACTCTAACAGCTACCCCATGTTGATTTTTTACCCAGTAATAACCAGACTTCCAATATGGATGGATTAAATTTATATATTGGCAAGAGCTGATTGGATACTTCTCATATAAACCGATATTGTCTAAAACATCGTTAACATAATTTGAAGCATTTGTGCTTAAAAGGATTAAATTTTGAATTAATTCAAATAACTGAGATCTCTCCTCTATAGCTGAAGAATTAAGCTGTTCAACATTCACAAGTATTTTCAATTGTGTTTTATTAAGTTTCATATTCTCGGTATGATATTCATCTAATTGATATTTTTGGTTAATTGACGACTGATTAACTTGTTCCACATACTCAAATATTTTTAACTGATTTTCATTAAGATCACTAATTTTATTAAAATAATATTCATTTTGGTCTCTTTCATTTAATGATGAAATATTCAATTGCTCAATGTTTTGGTACATTTTAAATTGTGCTTGAAGAAGGTCCTTTATTATAATCGAGCTTTCTTTCAACTGGTTGGATTCTCTTTTATTAAGAGTTTTTAGCTGCAATGATAGTGATTCTAGGCGATAATAATTGTAAGCTGTGAAGGCAAAGCACAATAAAATAAAAGTGGAAGCAAATAGTATAGCTAGGCCATGAAAACAGAATTCCTTCCTTGATTTCTTAATTGGTTTTGGATTTTCCAAGACTTTCTTTCCAGATATTATTGTCCCATTAGTATCAGTAGAATTCAGTTGATTTTGACCCACAATACCAATAGTAGCATATTCATTAGTAGAATCTTGTCTATGGATTGTTGTTAGTTCAGTGTACTCTCCTGAACGTGATGAAGAATCTGTGTCTTGAGTATTAGTATTTCTGATATCAATGTTTTCGTAGTTGTCATTCATACTGGTTTAGCTAGAAAATGAGAGTTACCTTGAGATTAAACAGGGAACTTGATTCTTTTATCTACTACACTTTTGATTTGGGAACTGCCCTCTATTACTTATTCTTTGGGACCTAAATTTCCCATAGTTCATTGAAAATAGGGGTAACACTAAATAATGACAAAATGGGACTAAGGGTCATGAGGTCAATAAGACAGCCCATCCTTTTGTTGTCTGTTAGCACAAATGATAAGATACAAACCAAGTAGAGTTCAGGATTTCTTCCCCAAGAATCAAGGTTTTTTGTCCAGTAAAGAGGAAGGTTCAACTAGCGTGTGAAGTGCATAGTTTTAAAATTTGCAATTCAAAAGAAAACATCACCTGACTCACAAATACTGCAAGAAAATGTGGATGCAGGACTGCATCTTCTCATAGGAATGGAAGTGAATAGCAATTAAAGGCAATAAATTAACACGATAAGCTAAAATTGAATTTTTCTACATGTCCAAGTATACTTAAGGAGCAGGGTAGATTAATACATTAACTATAATAGTAGATAAATTGAAATAATACATGCATTATTGTGTGCATTCTATGATGTGCATTAGAAAATATTGCCATGAAGATCTCCATTTTTTTCTCTCAAATATCCACACTATATATTTTGTGTATGTAGTGAAACAGCATCTTGACATAGCAGTGGTTATTGGTCATCCTTTGCTTCTTGACTCCTCGATGAGAATTTAGACATTTAAGAGTGGGCAGATCTGACTAAATTGTAAAAAAAGGAGTTATTCGCTAGTTATGGGCTGTTAAAAATATACATTTCCTGTGTAGGCAGGGTTTGTCATAGAAATCCTCTCCCCTTCCCTAAACACAGGAAGCTGGCAAAGAAGATTGTAGAGTATGTCAGAATCAGATAAGCAACCACAACTCACTGAATAGCTTCATGTAGTTTTGAACCAAGCAGCAGGGACTCTACTTCCAATACCATATCAGAATCATACAGTGACCTTCAGGCTGCTGATGGATGTATCATGGACTCATTAAATGTATTCTATCTCTTTCATTGTCTTTTTTATATTGTCAAAAAAAAGCCTGTTAAAGAGAGATCTTCAGTAGTGTCCAGAATAGAAGCAGTTAAAGATACAATCACAGGTTGTCACTCTGCATCCTGATGCACATTATTATCACCCTTTTAAGAAACATTTACTAGTCCCCAATGAAACTTGAAGCTGCTACAGAACATAACAATTTTTTCAAATATTTCAAACCATACATGCCCAGGATCGCATCAAGTCTCAATGATTATTTTACAACTTTAAAAAGCAGGGTATTGAAAAATCCAGTTTACATTAAAACTCTACACTCACTCGATAGACCTGCATCTACTATGATCTCAATGCACCAATTACCCCAGCATCCCCCTGCAGCCCTTTCACTTTAACTTCACCTCCCCTTAGGTTATATCTGAGTCAGACAACTATAGGTCACAGTATTCACTGGCCTGGTAGTTTGAGGATTTATATTTCCTAGCTATTTGGTGTTGGGGGAATGAAGCAGTGACTTTCATTTACTGACCCTTTCTGTACACCATTTTAATTTATTTTGCATCAGTACAGCCTCAAGTTCAATTATCAGTTATTAGTACTAATTCTGTATAGTTACATATTGATAGTAGATAACATAGTTTCCATTGCTATCACCAGATAGTGGTCTACAATATTATAGCAAGGTGCATAACATGTCAGATAAATTTTGATAGTGTTAGCGATGATAATCAGAAAAGATATGTTATTGTTTTTAAATAGTCACGATCCTGTGCCACAGAGACATAAACTGAACAATGTCCAAATTGTATTTTGCTTTCATTGTGAAAGATTTTGATGGTAATTTTTTATTTTCATAATGCCCTGCTGGCTCACCACACAATTGCCTTTTCCACATATTTTGGAAAATGACTAAGCAAAATTAGTCTATTGCATTTATATATTCCAATCTATAACAAGTATGCCATTTAGTGCCAATTAAGTTCAGAAGCTACTTTATAGCTGAACTGTATACTCACGCTAGCATCTGCCTTTCTGAGCACAGTCATCTGGTTGTCCATACCTATCTATAACAAACATTCTAACCTAGCTGTATTCTAATACAGAACTAAAACGTCTTATCCACTACTTACAAACTCATTTCCCAACATTATTATAAAATTCTAACAGATCAATTTTATGCACAGTCCACACCAACTGTATTCTCTAAGATATCTGTCTGCTTTCTCTTCATTGCATATGGTGTACTAGTGTTAGCCACTGGTGTTGAAAGAAAGTACATTGTTTGTTTCTACAAAAAATGGATGGAAAGTAGAAATAAAACTTATTAAATTTCATATTATAATAAAATGTTGAACGACATATTCTTTCTCAGGACTGTTAGGGATATAATTACCATATAAGGCAAATAGCCTTACTTGTTTCTATACTTTTTATAGCTTTGTTTGTTCCCATACTTTTTGAACCACCTTAAATTTCCATTTGTTAGCTACAGTTTTAATGTTTTTTATTACTAATATAATATTCAAAATATTAGTTCCTTCAAACTTTCTTAATGTGAATCACACTACAACATCTTTAATTCTAAATTATACATTTACATAAACTAAAACATTATCAATACTTACATTTTATAAAGTTACAGGACCAAAACAAGTAGTAATAATTCAAGTGCACAAACACCATTATTAATTCATCGCAATAGAAGAATAAACTTTACAATGTAATAGTCAGTGGAATAAAAATGATTGTGGCGAATACCAGAACATATTCTGACTTCTACATCATCAGTTGTAGTGTATTTTAAATTTGTAGTGACTGATGAGATATGATAATAACAAGTGTTTAATGAATAGTCACAGTTTTGTAAAAAATAGTTATATCCGATAAATTCAGGGATACTATATTCATCTTCATCAACATCTTCACATCCATTACTTAGAGAGAGGATGTGCTGTCTTAGAGATCCATGAGTGATACTAATACCACGAACATATGGTTTATCAATACTGACTTCTGGATAAAATGGTGCACATTGTCTGTTATAGTCATGAAGTGAACCTTGTAATTGTACACATAAGTGATCGTATTTAATTCCAAAATTGACAAATGAATTGTAAGTTTCACATGAATTGCTTGGAATATTTATCCAATTATAGTATTGCTGATGTATTGCTCAGTCCAGCCACGCCTACCTCCCCCACACACTTGCCCCATCTCACAGTACACTTGAATGTGTGATCCATTAGAAGATGTTATCATATAGTAACCCGAAACAGATGAAGGAGAAGATTCTGCTACATCAGCACAGGAGGAATATACTTGTTGTCTTGAGGAGGACACAGTCACTGCTAGTACAGCTACTAATAGACTTAGCAAAAGCAGGAAAGAGCAAATGTAGAATTTTTTTTCTTTGCCACCATAAAAAATTTAAAATACTCTTATCATTTTTAGGTGTAGTAATACTTTGTGGCTTCATATCTGCTACTTCATACACTGGATTTGAAGTCATCTTCACTTCTTCTATGTCACAGTAATTGGCCATAGCTGCTTTTTTATTTTAAAACCTTTTTTTTTTTTACTGTTCTTTATATACTACTTCTTGTCTGAAACAATAACTGTTGGTTTTGAAACCAATTTGCTTGTTATTTGTATATTTCTTGTAACCTTGTCGTTATTCAGCGAAGAAAATAACTGTTGACTTTGGAACCTTGTGACCTAGTTGTTCATGTAATTACGCCTATTTAACTGTCAACAAAGTAACTACACAATTTACTGTACAAATTTATAGTAAACTTAAACAGTGTTTAGGTACTTAGGTGGTCATACATAAAATAAAATGTTTTTATAAAACAGGAATAGTGAAATACATACTGACAAACTGTTTCACACAACTACGAAAGATTTTCACTGAAGCATTTTGTGTTCACGATCATATACATTTGCATTTGAATTGGTTTTATCATTATTACTTCATTAAATTGATTTCATATATATAAACTACATAATTTTGAAGTCGTTACTATATCACTCTATTGTTTAAGTTGTACTTGTCATGCTTATTGGCTTATTAAAAGTCTGGTGTGCAAGTCTTACATAAACTTCAATAGGCAATGAAACAGGGTAGACTTGGGCACCCATTTCCTCATTTTACGAACTGAGTATTTACTATGAAGTGACCTGAGTATTTAGTATGAAGATAATATATTTATTGTGCACACCACTAGGTCATGGTGCAGTTTGATGGCTTCCAAGCTGACTCTGGTATGTTTTGCTTATCTATAATGCTCATCAGTTAATATCATTGATTGAATTTTGTTCGAAAGGTTTCTTGGCACCTCCCACAGGTTTTTGTGGTGCCTCCCATACTGTGAGTGACTGTGCTTTGTAATTTTACATGGGGTGAAAAGTGTCCATTTACAACCATAACAAAACCCTTACAATATCTTGGTAATTAAACAAACAGTGTTCAAGGCTGTATAGATTTACAAACTAGTTATCAACACATTATACACTAAATTACGATTTTCTTTTGGTTGTCAATGGACACATTTCTGGCAGTGTAGTCAGCTGCTACATAGTCAGCTACCACACTAGTCTCACAGTTTTGGAGCTAAGTAATCAGACACAAGTGGTATGATCTTTGAGAATGGACACACCTGTTTCTTTTTACGTCACACCATGTGGGTGATGGCTATAAAATCAATGCAGTCACTCCGCCCAGTTTTAGTTGGTTTATTTCTTTATTTTTATTACACTAACTTTATAAGCTGGATAGACTTACGAATACATGCATCCTGTGCCTTTTTGTAGATTTCTGGTTGCAGCGTAGTTCACCTCAAGCTGTTTCACAATAATCTACAGAAAAAATCACAATTATTGATTGTGTCTATATTTCTGACATGAGCTGTGACCTTCACTCCAGACAGACTATCATTCCAATCTGGGGGGGGGGGGGGGGGGGGGGAGGGGGGGTGGGGGTTAATACCCTTGTCCAGCTGTCCAGTAGGTTTTAAACTGTTTCTTTATTTACATAGCACTTAGTATTAATTTAGAGTGGTAATCATGAGAAAAAGGGACTGATTTAATATTCCATAAATTCGTACAGAAATTAATATTGCATAGTAGTTAATATTGTTTATACTGTATAGTCAAAATTACATGAACAACTAGGTCACAAGGTTTCCAAGTCAACTGTTGTTTCCTTTACAGAATAACAAGTAGGTCACAAAAAAATATACAAATAACAAGCTAATTGGTTCCAAAGCCAACTGTCATTATTTCAAAATAACAACCTGGTAAGAAGTGGTATATAAAGAACAGTAAAAACATGTTTTAAAATCAGAAAGCAGCTATGGCCAGTTACTGTGACATAGAAGAAGTGAAGATGACTTCAAATCCAGTATATGAAGTAGCAGATATGAAGCCACAAAGCATTAGTACACCTAAAAATGAGAAGAGTATTTTAAAGCTTTTACTTTTGCAAAGAAAAAATATGTTTAACATTATATTTTTTTGTTGTTTTCTGTTTTTGCTATTTCTATTAATAGCTGTATTAGTAGTGACTGTGTTCTCCTCCAGAAAACCAGTGTATTCCTCCTGTGCTGACATAGCAGAGTCTTCTCCCTCATCTGTTTCTGGTTACTATTTTATAAAGTCTTCTAATGGATCACACGTTCAAGTGTACTGTGAGATGGAGCCAGTGTGTGGGGGAGGTAGGCGTGGCTGGACAAGAGCAATACATCAGCAATACTTTAATTGGATAAATATTCGTAGCAATTCCTGTTTGACTTACAATGCATTTGTTAACTTTGGTATTAAGTATAATCATTTATGCGTACAATTACAAGGTATACTCAATAATTACAACTGGCATTGTGCGGCATTTTCTCCAGAAGTCACTATTGATGAATCGTATGTTCACGGTATTAGTATTACTCATGTATCTCCAAGACAACATGTATTCTCTTTTGGATGTGAAGATATTGATGATGATGAATATAGTATCCCTAAATTTGTGGGAAGTGACTATATCTGGAATAACTGTGACAATTCACGGCATACTTGTAATTTTCACTTCTCATGAGTCAGTGCTCCTTTAGAACACACTACAACTGATGATGCAGAAGTCAGAATATGTAATGGTATTAATTACAATGATTATGATAATTATTATAGCTTAGCTATTATTACATTACTAACTTAAATATCCTATTGCAATGAACTGATGATTGTGTGCACAAACTTCAATATTTTACTTGTATTTATCATGTTATACAATTTTTGAACATGTGCTAGTTTGTCTATATCATGTGAATTATTATAGATATTGTGATGAATTTATATGTTAGTACGTATGTCAAATGTGGATCAAATGTGATCAAATGAATGAAAAGAATTGTTATAACAATTGCTTGGCACTTAGCTATTATTATGAGTTATAGAAAAAATAATGGTTCGATTAAAAATATAGAACTAATGACTGATGATTGGCTCAATAGCTCAAATGGCATAGCTAAGTAGTCAACTGTCCCTGGTCAGCCCTTTTATAGACTGCCTATAGGATCAAAAAATGGGGGAGGAATGTAAAACTGACCAATCACAAAGAAGAAAGGGAATTATTTACTAACCAATCAAATGAAAAAATAAACATTCTCACAAATTGTAACAACATAAAAATTATTCATAAAATTCAGATGCAACTACAACTACTGAAATTATTATACAAACATACACATGGAATAAATAATATCTGACAATTAGTTAATACTAGTGTGGGGTGTGGTCCCACACATTATTTTATTTCATGATGTATTTTACTACTACATATCCCTTTCAGTTCAAGATTCTGACTCACTTCAAAGATCAATAATTTATGTCGAATTATTGTTACTAGTAATACTTTTAGGTTTGTTGAGCTTTTCTTTTGTGCTTCTCACTCACATCATCTCTTGTTTTAAAATTTGTATTCTACATTTCCTGTCCTGATTAGCTAACTTTCTCTGAGTTTTTACTCTTTCTCAATTAATATACTGCTTGCATAAGTAAGTGAGGCTCTTCAATTTCTTCAGGGGGGGGGGGGGGGGATAGGGACTAGAAGTAAAAGTCAGGTCACACATTTAAATATTCCTGCTTAGTAAAATATTAAGACAGTTACTTTACATGTAAAAAATGATGGATCATGTCATCTCTTATATCATATGTACAGCAACATCACAATCTTTATGGTAAGGATTGTCTTAGAAACTTCCTATTATAGATATTGGAGCATTATAAAAAGTTTGGGAGGCTCTCAGCTGATTTCCTAAAGTTTGGGAGGCTCTAGCCTTTCCTGCTCCCACCCTCATGTTCCAAGTATCTCACTTAGCAGTTAATAAAAAAACATCCAGCGGTCAGTATTAAAGACATGAGATTTCAAAGGACAATTGCTTGATGCAAAAAAATACAAATTTGTCCAGGTGAGCTCTTTTTCATAACCATTCTTGTTAGTTGTAAAATAATGTTTTATCTATGCATATCAACTGCTGGGCCAGCTAGGAGCTAAAACGGGGCTATTTCCTAAAATTATAATTCCTTGGAGGTAGCTGCACATGTGTTGCCAATGCTTTTTTACTATAATATAGCAGTTGATGATTTCAGGCTGTAAGACAGTGTAGGGGTTTATAACAAGTAATAATCACATGCTGCTACTTAGCCAGAGTCATAAAAACAGAGCTTGCATGCTAGTGTGGCTTGAAATAGCCTATCAGTTAAAAACAGCTGGTGAGACTGTTGCTTCCAGTGAAAATTTCTTTTGAAGGCAACAATTTAGGAAATAATCATAATGTTTGTAGTCTAACATTTGATTTGGGGACATGTCATTTCAACAATTTCTAAAAAGTTATCACATATTTACTGGCTAGCTGTGTTACCCATCATGAGACAGTAACAAAGCTATGATTTTGCTTCAAGGGACCTTATTATTAGGAAGATGTATGGTTAAAATTGAAACAAAAAATTTGAATATCTGCCATTAGTAATCAATTTCAAAGCAAAAAAACTTTCATCCCCATGAGTTCATATGCCATTAGGTAATTTGAGATCAATGTCCCAATAATCCCCCTAGACTGTCAATCTTTTTGATCTCATCATGTTTTATATAGTACATACTAAATGGACAACATCATTGAAGAGAACACAAGAGAGTATTGAAAACTTAACATCAATACATTTTGAGTTTCCCAAGATGCAATTAAAAAACATCATCAAATAATGGGAAAATGCTAAGGTAGTAGACCACAAGCAAGAATTGCACAGGAGATGTTTTCAGAGTCTTAATGTCCATCAATGAATTGGAGTACTGGTTTGTGGCCTCCAGTGTATAACTGCTCAACAAAAATGTAGCTTTTAGCTAAATCTTATGTTATAGTTTTGTTGTGACCTAAAGTTTCCCCAGGAAATTGTTTAACTTCTAGCTGGTATTTACACACTGATGATGGCCATTGTAAAATGGTAGTAAGTCTTGCGTACTAAAAATGGTAGCTAAAGTTTAAATAAGTAAACTAATTGAGAAATATTTGAAAGTCATATTCAATAATTATGAAACACTCTTCAGCTACCCTTATACTTATCTTTAGGCATAAATATATATTTTTTATCATACTCACTTTTATACATTATATATTAGTAATAAAAATTCATTGGTATGTTTTTTTTTGGTTTTCTTGAGATACAATTTTTTGTTATAAATCCATTGGATTAATAGGGACATGACTTCTAGCATTTATTCATAACAAGTTTTCAGTTATATATTTCTTTACTTTCACATACAAAGATGTGAGTTCATCTTTAGATTGAATACACTAGTTTTATACATTATGTCTAGACTGTACTTGTGGAGTACGTTTTGTTTCTTTTTTATAATGTGTTATCAAGCAAATTTATTGAGTACAAAGATGCTGTAATCTGGGGGGATTTGAACAGCCAAACTCAACTTAACAACTCAGAGTACTGGTGATATGGGGATAGACTTCCCTAAGCAATTTCTAGTTTAGTGCATTTCCTGTACAATTATTGGACACAGTTCATACTCAATAATATACACATTTTGAATTGTATGTGTGTGTGTGTGTGTGCATGTGTAGAAATGTGGGCTGCGTTGCTGAGTGGTTATGTCTTTGGCTCATCACAAGTGTGTTAGGTTAGTATTAATGAGTGCCCCAGGAAAAACTGTCCATATCTAATCAGACGAGTGATATTCTCTAGTAACAAATGAATCATTGTGTACAAAGATGCAGTAAACCTGGAGGGATAGGATGAGCCAAACTCAATTTAATAATCCAGAACACAAGCAAATTTCGCATGTACTTTAATGAATTTCCTATGGGGCAACAATTATTGGACTCAGTTAATTACTCAACTATACACAGTATTTAATTGTTTGTGTGTGTGTGTGTGTGTGTGTGTGTGTGTGTGAGTGAGCATGGGTATAAGTATGGACTGTGTTGCTATAGTGGTTGTGTCTTACACTCAGAGCATGTCAGTACTGCGTGCAGCTCCACTCTAGCAGACTTTCCTTTCCATCTTGTTTTTCTTCCTCTGCCTCACCAGTCCCACCGGTCCACCCAGCTTTGATTAGATAGCTACCTGGCCTTTGCTGGGGTGCAACTAGGCTATTCTCATGAAGCGGGAAATAATCCAGGTGGCACTTTGGGTGCCCATACCACTTGCTGTGAGGAATGACCTGTTCTCCTGCGACTTCTTAGCCCAGCTCCTGGAGCTTTGCTTGCACAGCTCATGGCACTATTGCATCAGTATCAAGATATTTTGCATTTTTGCATTAATGTGTAAGTATGTGTGTGATGCAAATTCTGTGCTGTTGCCTTTTCAGATCATGGATAAGTTAGCAAGCTTGTTTAAATTACAATTGTGCTGTTTACATAATTCTCCCAAAAATTCGACCGAAGCATATTTTCAGATGGTTTAAACATTTATTGTAAATACTCTTTAATACCATAATGCAATTCTAAACAATGATTTAATATACATCACTATTGAGGTCTAAATATTGAAAGAAGTTCACAAATGGAATAATGAGTGACATGCATGCAGCAAACATGCTATCTTGTTGGTAAGCTTATATTACATATATTTCAAAATCTTCTATGATAATGTCTTCATCACTCCTGGACTGATCTCTACAAACTCTCATCTCTACATCTTCTGTTGTAGGTGTGGCTAATATTATAGAGAACCGTTGTGAGCATGAGTATCCGGAACATTGTGATGATCCTGTTCCTAAAACTGGTAGACAACCATAATTATAGGACACAAATGTGGGCTTGTTCCTGAGGGTACAACTGCCATTTGTAGGTACTAGTGTAGTGATATGTTGTCTATTAGTAGTATTACCAACAGTCAGACTAATCCCATCTACATAATTGTCATTGATAGTTAGTGAAGAGGATCTGAATCCATCTGGTGTTCCTACTCCATAGGCTCTGACCCTGCCATGTATTCTAGAATAAGGAATGTCGAAGGAGGAGATGAAGGTAGATGAACAGGTAGCGGAATCTGACTCTGTAACACAAGAACTTGTGTTTGTTGGATAGTTTTTCAGTCCAGGAAGGCACTGAGCTCCATTTTGAACTTTACTTAGTTTGGCAATTCTTGTCCAGCCTGTATTACAACCTCGATAATATATACATGATGGTTCCAAGATACAATAAACTTGAATGGTTATTCCATGTTGATTTTTCACCCAATAATAACCAGATTGCTTAAATGGATGAAAAAAAGGAATATATCTGCATGAACTGACAGGGTAGCTTTCATGTAAACCAATAATGTCTAAAATTCGATTCACATAATTGGAAGTATTTGTGCTTAATATTAATTTGTTAAAATAATATTCAACTTGATTTCTTTCAGTAAAAAATGAAATATTAAATTGTTCCATGTTTTGAAATATTTCAAATTGTGCTTGAAGAACGTCACTTATTCTAAGCGAGCTTTCTTTGAACTGGTTGGAGTCTCTTTTATCAAGAGTTTTTAACTGCAATGACAGCGATTCTAGGCGATTATAATTGTAAGCAGTGAAAGCAAAGCACAATATTATAAAAATAGAAAAAAATAGTGCCGCTAGTATAAGAAAACAAAACTCCTTCCTCATTTTCTTAATTGATGTTTGATTTTTCAAGTTTTTCTCTGCAGATATTTTGATCTCATTTGTGTCAGTAGAATTCAGTTGTTTTTGACCCACAATATCAATAGTAGCATATTCATTAGTAGAATTTTTTCTGTGGAAATTTGCTACTTCAATATATTCCCCTGAACATGATAAAGAATTTGTATCTTCAATTTCTTTAGCAATTCCGATATCAATATTTTCATAGTGGTCGTCCATACTGTTCTAGCAAGAAATTGAGAGAAACTCCGAGGGTTATTTTGCTGTTTGGCTAGGAATTTGAGTATTTTATGTACAGTGTTTTTTATTTGGGAGCTGCTCTCAATAGTTATAGTTTGTGAGCTAAAATCCCCTTAGTTCACTAGAAATTAAGTGTACAACTGAATAGTGACAAACAAGTTGCATTGGGACCAAAAGTTATCAGGTAGGTAACGGCCAGTTTATGGTACAAACTATTGTTTTAATACACAGTAAATAATAAAGGTTTATCTAGCTTTTAGGAAATGCATAGTTTCAAATTTGTAATTCAAAAGACTTCTAATGAGTTTGGGACACTGCAAAAGACTCATACATGAAACTATGTGGTTTATACCTAGATCATGGCGAATCATTTACTCTCAGCATTTATAGTTCCAAGAGAATACTAATTTGATTTTACTTAGATAACTTTCTTTCACATGTTACTAACACTAGGATGGAAGTAAGTTGGATGACATCAAATTCTCTCTTTTACAAGCAGTGATCCACTGCTTGCCCGGCCTTGTTTTACTGAGGTGTACTGTAAAATTACTGCAGAGTTTACCGTGCAGTTAACTCTAATTCTGGAACAATATACAAACCACATGTAAAACTTGCTACATTTTACTCATTTTTATCGTGTTTTAGTATTCTAGTGTAATTTTTTTTCCAGAATAAGAGTATATTATATAGTTTCCTCTCAAGCACACTATAGATTTTATGGCACTACACTTCATTAAATCATAAGCCTAATAGTGTCAAGTGTTGCCGCGGTCGTAACAAAAAATTAATAAGAGAGTAGGCAAACAATTATTACATTACTAACCATACTCAGATAGCTATACCTATTTTAATAAGCATACAATTTTATTATTTACAGCAAATATGCAATCAAAAAGAATAGCCACATGAAATCCCCAGTAAGTAGCACATTCTTTAATACAGTAGCAATTGATCTGTCCAGTATGATCCCACAGTTGAAGCACACATTCTACAGGTGGTGTTTTACAAGAATTTTGATGCAACTAAGTGCAAGTTAACCCAACAGACTCTTTGTTGTAATGGCAAAAGGTGACTGAATTATGCACAATTTTGACAGGAAAGGTAGAGCTACAGTCTTCATGAATAAGGCAGAATGCCATTCTGAGCTCTCCCAGTTGATACAATAAGTCACTTTACAGGCTTCTTAAAAATACTCCTACCAAGACTCAGGAAACTAAAATAGGCTGTATTAAAGAACTTAGAAAGGTAAGTTAAAATTCCTACTATGTTGTACAACAGGTTGAGACCCACTGTATGTAGATCACCTCTTCTTTATGGTCTTCCTAAGATACACAAGTTGTAAATCCCATCCAGAGTACCGTTTCCTGCATTGGATCACCATCTTACAATCTATCGAAGTTCATTTTAAAAATGATATCTTCAATGTTTGGTAAGACACAATCATACTTAAAGACTTGAACACATTTCATGCAAACAGTTAATAGTGTATGCTTGATATCTGTCACAATGATGGTGAGTTTTAATGTGTCTCCCCAGTTCACTTATGCTCCAATAGATGAGGCAGTATCTGTGATCAGAAATAAGCTCAATAATGATGAAAATCTACATGACAGAGCATGTCTATTTCTTAATGAGTACATCAGAATTATTAGAGGTCTGTCTTAGGTCAATCTACTTTAGGTACAATGGAAACTGTAGTAAAATTCTCAGAAGATTGTAAGATAACATTTCTGGATTGCTTATTAAAGAGAGGGAGTGATTGTGTGCTTACTTCCATTACACATAAAAAGAGATAGATTCACTTTAAGTCTCACCATATCAAGAGAGCAATTGTGAGATGCTTGAAGGAAGATGAGAAACACACAACACAAAGTACTCCAAAGTAATAGTTATGACAACGCAATCATTAGGGCATGCTCAAAAGAGTTACCTTCTGTGAGATTACATCTGAGAAAAAGAAAGGTTTGATTCATACTATTCCATACAAAGCACGATTCAGTGAGAGTATTCAAAGAGTGTGTAGAGATTTTGACATCAAAACAGCTCTTAAGTTGGGTAAGACACTAAGATACTAAAGTCAAAGATACTATACCCACAAATACCGAGTCATCCATAGTGTATAGTATACCCTGCAGCTGTGGTAAAGTATATATAGGTGTTATAGGATTAGAAGTAACAATTTCACTTCAATATTCTTGTTGAATGTCAAGTTTGTGGCGCTTCATTAAATAGTTGTTAGTTTCCGACGGTTTAGTGGTTTGTGTGCGCACACCGAGATGGAACAATTGCAGGTTCGACCATGACGAGATCGTTCCTCCCCCCCCCCCCCCCATTTTCCCCCTTCCAAACGTCTTCCTCCCCCCCCCCACCCCCAATACAGGTAGTGAGGATACTTTACCTATTCAGATTAGCTCCTAAATTATTCATGAAAACAGCACCACCATGGTCCAACGTCATTGTTACTGATACACATGCGTATTATTATTATAGATTTTATAATTTTGGAATAAAGTACAGTCAGTTATGTGTACAATTAAAAGGCTCATGCAGTAATGGCAACACACAATGTATGCCATTTTATCCAAATGTCAGTATTGATGAATCATATGTTCGTGGTATTAGTATCACTCATGGATTTCCAAGGCAACACATTCTCTCTGTAATTAATGGATGTGAAGATATTGATGATGATGGATATATTATCCCTGAATTTGTGGGAAATGACTATACATTACGTAAATGTAACTTTCAAATCTCACAAGCTGCACCTTTAAAAAACCCTACAACTGATGATGTGGAAGTCAGAATATGTAATGGTATTCAATATAATAACTTTAATTTCAATACTTATTACATTGTTGAGTTAATTATTCTATTGCAATGAACTAATTGTGTGTATTTGAATTATTTTTGTACATATCAATATGCATGTTGATTATAATGCAAATTAGTCAATGTTTCAGTCCGTATAACACTTAATATACAAGATTTTCATTAAGAAATCTATACATGTGTTAATAAGATAATTAAAAGAAAATAGAAATACAGTGAATGGAGCAAAGAATAAATGATTTTAATAGTTCATAAAAATTACTATTATTTTGAGCAAAATGAAATTAAGAACGAAAATAGGCAAAAACTAAAGTCTTAAATCATGGTAGAGTAGGTAAAAAAAAAGTTTGGCACACATTCCTTGTCTTGTCTTGTCTAAGTCTTCTATTCATAATATTAAAAATGTTTCACCATGCTCTATTATGATGTAAAACTTTGTCTCAAATGATAAACTGATTAATCTATCAATTACGGGTTAGCTTGAGACAAGTTTTAAGTGTACAGAAGATGTTCATATTTGGCAACATGCATATACCAACTTTCAGCTAGGGCATGCATAAGTGCAATATAATTACAACACAATATCTAAGCATTTAGTATGTTTTTATCTATCTCTATCATGTTAAAACCTATCTTAGATCCTGGACAATGGTTTATTTATTGCACACAGGGTTTTGATAAGTTTTACCTTGAAAAAGAAATTAATTGAGAGCTGCTTTGAGCTTTAGGTCTCGTAAAACTTGAGCTAAAGACTACCTTTTATCAAAATGTCTGACATTAGGCATTGGCAGACATTGCTGATTTGCTCATATTATATTACAGTGCCATCCCCCACTGCCCTCGTTCATCCACAGTTAGAGTTAATTTATATCACATTTATTTCTGCACAAACTATTAGTGCTATAGAAGTAACCATTTCTAAAATTTTCTTGAATTGTACAAATGTACTCAAGAGGCACACATATTCTTTATAAAACTGCTTCCCTGCTAAATTACATTCAATTTTTTAATTTAGGGCAGGCAACTGCCTGAGTGGAGGGAGATCATTACACACACATTTGTGAATTGCAATCTGCTAGATATACATTGCTACAGATCTGAGCTTAGTGACATTTATAACCGAACACCCAAAACCTAATACATGTGCAGACGAATAATTGCTTTACCATGCCCCTTCATTGCTCTCACATTCGCTATGGTGTCCAGTTATCTGAACATTTCATCAGTTGTCCAAACACCTCTTGGTCCAACGTGTTCAGGAATCTAAAGTCCTACTTCACTTCTTTTCGATCGTGAATGGTATTTTTCCCATGGAGGGTGCCATTGGTTCATAAATTATTTTGTGAATTACAGTCTGCCATGTATACGAAATAGTGTGTATACAATACAGGCAGATAAATAAAGTAGACATAAACCATTTGTTATGATTGTAAAAATAACACAACACCACATTCAAGCCTTCACAATAACTTACATCATCTTGTAATAAAGTAATACATGATGTTAGTGTTTGTTCAAAATAGTTGCTATTATGACTATATCACATTGAAAAGTAATTGGTTGTCATTATTTCGTTTATGTTTATTATCAATTAGTTTATAATACTGAGCCTTAAGAGTGTGTGCTTATCATACTATGTGGTTTATGCTTAGTGGGTCTGTTCTCGAAATACAATGTGTTTTTATTAATCTGACAGTACAATTATAAACTAGTTAACATTTAAGTCAAGTAAAAGTCTAAGCATATAATTTATTGCCATAAAGTGAGCATATTTTTTCAACATGTCAGTAAGAAGAAAAGGTGCATAATATTAAAATCTCCCAAAATTTGATATTTGCATTTCTTTGGGAATATTGTCAGGCATTGCAAATATCAAACTTTCACATAATTACACTCCTAATAAGATGATGTCCAGTGTGCCCAAATTTAAAATGTGCTCACATTGCTCTCAAGAATTCATGTTCATAATTATTACACTTGATTAATAGTAAATTTTAATAGAATTAGCTATGTAAACAGATGAACTTGTTATTGTAAAAACAACAACTCCCTCTATCCTGTTAAAGATTATCAATAAATGAAGTATAGGTCAGCTGTTATGACAAACTGAAAATTATCGTACCAAGAATGCATGAATAGGATAACATTTTGTGTTGTAGAAGCTTTGTGATGTGTTGCTTTATAATTGCTACCAGGAGGAAGAATAGATTACAAGTGGTAAACATGTAGATATGTTTCACTCAAAAAAAGTCCTTCATAAGCACACATGCTTCAGGTAAAAGATTAAATTGAAAGTGGCCATCAATAATTTAGAAATGATCTTTATAGCTACTGTTTTATCAAGTGTATTATGTTAAGTTTTTCTATGAGTGTATTTTTTGTGTGTGTTTGCATTTTTATACTGCATAATATAGTGTGTAGTATGTATTTTATCTGATTTGGGAGCAATCTTCTCTCCCCAAACAGCTGTAAACCCTATTAAGATAAAGCAGAAGATAAAGACAAAAAATTCCTGTGTGTAGTTTCTTTCAGATATGAAATTAAATTATACATTTAAATAATATATATTGCTTTTTTCTTTTTTTATTTCCTGTTGTTAAACATACAGGAGTTTAATCATCTGTACTTGTATCACAATAATTTGTTAAAACTTTCTTGTCAAATAGAATTCACTTACCTCACTACTGGTCCTTAATATTCTGTATAATTCCTGTTGTTGGTTATTTAATTCATTCAATGTTCTATGATGGTGATAGCCATTCCTGACATTAAATTACTAGACATAAATATTATAAAGGACTCTGGTAAATAATAGCATTGTTTACTTTGTCTTCTAGTAGTGATTATAAAGCAACACATTATTATGCTAACAGATGTGTTTCTATAGCACAGATGTTGTCCTATTCATACATCATTCTTTATGAAATATCTTTCATAGTGATTTCACAACACAATAAGGAGTACTTCATACTATTTTGACATATTTATACATTTTATAGAAAGTTATTATAGCAATAATTTCAATTGTTTATGTAATACTTTATTACAGTTTATATTATCAACTGTTGAGAGCAATACCAGCACATACTAATTATATAATGTACTACCCATCACCTCAATACATGGTGTAAACTACATTAAAATTAATGCTTCTTTAGTTTCTCTTCATGAAAATGCACGTATTTAATTGTATTAATCAATAGCTTTTGCAAAATCCTCAAACATGATTTGTGCATCTAAGTGCTTATCCAGTGAAGAAATACATCACATTAGATGGAGATCAAAGCAACTTGCATTGTAGAAAGCTACCAGTAGATGTTTTTGACTACAGATAATTTAACTTCTTCATAGACTTTCTGGTATCACAGGATGTATCTTTGATTTATTTCTGATTAGAGAAATTAAAACAATTTACAAGAACTTCATTAACTATTTATCATATTCATCTTGATTATGCAAAAAAAAAACACCTGAGATTGAATTTTATATGGTTAGGGAATATTTTTTCAGTTTACTAGGGACTTATTTAATTATACAATTTATTCATCACATGATGCTTCAATTGCACGAAGTTATAGGTATTTTGCAAAAAAAAAAAATATGGAAAAACTATGGAGCAAAGGATAGATCATTAGTTGATGATACGGTGTAACTTTCAGCTATATTATGTTACAGTTGTATATCATTGCACATGAAGCCAAAACATATGAAACTGTTTATTACTACAAGAAATAATATAAGCTAATGCTAAATATTTTTTCAATTAGTATTTATAGGAGGATTGATGCCCATTTTTTTGGGTTAAGAATATATAACAGTTTCATATGCTCTAATAAAGTGTCTCATGTGCCACCTAAGTATAGTGGCACCTATTAAATACAGATGACCTTGTCCACAATCATCTTGATACATAGCTATGTCTCTACCCTGTCCACCATCATCTTGATACATAGCTATGTCACTACCCTGTCCACCATCATCTTGGTACATAGCTATGTCTATATCTTGTCCACCATCATCTTGATACACAGCTATATCTCTACCTTATTCACCATCATGTTCAAGTCTGTCATTAATTCAAATACCCTGGACAACTTTTCATTTATAATAGTGAGTAAAAAGTTTACACTTGGATAAAAAAACTATTTTACATATTAACAATGTGCACCACTCTAGGTGCTGTTATTATGAAAATTAACATTAAAAAATAGAATAATAAAAATAACATCTTAATAGCCAATAGTTGATAATCATCCTTCACTTCTTGTACACTCAAAGTTTGCACTTATAATTTATTTATATCGGTCACTTTTATCCCCTTACCATAAATTTTAATAATGTATGTGCTGCTCTATGCTACATTTCTAACTTTCTATATTGCATTTCATTTTTCGTATTCTTTTTTTAATCCACCATGACCTATATACTTGTTAAAATGTAAACCACACTCATACCATCTATAATAATTATTATTTTTTTGATAAACTAAAAGATGAACTACTATTTATAATTATATTATTTTGCATGAGCAATAAAAAAAATGCAAACAATAATTTTCATTGTATGAAAATAATTAACTTAGAAATGTAATAATTAGCGATGTAAAAGTTATTATAGTCAACACCATTACATATCCTGACTTCTATATCATCAGTTGTAATGTAGTCTAAAACAGCAGTAGCTTGTGAGGTGTGAAAATAACAGTGAATTAATATGTACTGGAAGGCACACCTATTAAAGACATAGTCATGTCCCAAAAATTCAGGGATAATATATTCATCATCATCAACATTTTCACATCCATTACTTAGAGAGAGGATATGTTGTCTTGGATATCCATGAGTGATACTAATACCGTGAACATACGGTTCATCAATGCTTACTTCAGGATAAAATGGTGCACATTGTCTGCTGTAGTCATAGTGTAGACCTGTTATAAATTGTATATTGTAATACATTGAACTTTGCAATTGTACACATATATGACTGTAATTCATTCCAAAATTAACGAATGAAGAGTAAGTTTCACATGAATTGGTACGAAGAGTCATCATATTGAAGTTTTCTTGATGAGTTACTCTTGTCCAGCCACGCCTACCTCTCCCACACACTGGCCCCATCTCACAGTACACTTGAATATGTGAGCCATTTGAAGACTGTATCACATAGAAACCAGAAACAGATGAGGGAGAAGACTCTGCTATGTCAGCACAGGAGGAATATACTGGTTTTGTGGACTTGGACACAGTCACTGCCAATATAGCTATTAATAAACTTAGCAAAAATATACCAAAACCCAGAAGTAAAATGTAAAATATTCCATTCTTTGCCAGAGAAAAATCTTTAATACTTTTCTTCATTATAGACACACTACTGCTTTGTGGCTTGGTATCTCCTACTGCAGCTGCATCTGAGGTCGTCTTCACTCCTACTGTATCACAGTCATCTGCCATAGTTGCTTTCTAATATTAATTCTATCCTTGTTGGTATTCTTTATATGCTTCCTGTTACAAGTGGTTATTCATTCAAGACAATAACTGTCAATAGCAATACTAACAATAGCAAATATTGAATTCTCAGTTCTAACAGCCAATGTAGGTTTAATTGAAACCTAACCCAACATTTTGACTTCTTGCTGAAAGCGCTATTAAGAAGCTGAATGGTAGAGTTAAAGTTTAACATTACACTGGCTGTTAGAACTGAGATAATTTGCTATTATTACCATTATTTCAGCAGGTGTAAATCACACAAGACAATGAGTGGAGTAGCTACCAGTAGTGATATAGTCTCTGAGTAGATTAGTCTAACTGAGCTATGGCTAGATAGGTAAACCAAAGCTAAGCTAATACCAAACTAGTACTCTATTTACAAAAACTCAAGTGAGGTTTATTGAGGTACACTGAAGATAGAGATCTCTTGTTAAGTAGAACAGAGACCTGAATTTGCCAAGACACTATATATGGAGAGGAACTCTTCACTCCTTCATAGACAGCATATTATTCTAACTGCTACTGATATTTATTTACCTTTGTTACTTAATTGAAAGAAAATGTTCCTTCACACACAACACACATACACAACCTACACACACCACTCACTTATACGTATACACGCTTACATACACCCACAACATGCACATGCATGCACACTACATGTGCTCAAGTTATTAGCAGGATGATCACGCAAGAGAGAGGTGCACGTTTTCAGTAAAGGCACACATGTAAAAGTTGAAACCTTGTGCCCATAACTAACTAGACTACTTGGTGAAAAATGCTTTTCCAGCTAGCAGTTGTTTTTTTTTTTTAGGAAGTCCTATTTTGCTATGGTGACTATGGTGAGGTATAACTGGGGATGTTTACAGTAAAGCATGCAAGTCTCATACTCTTTGAAGATTCTACATAGGTTAGGGGGAATATATATGCTGACAGCATGAGTGTCACTGATCCTACTATAGCTATTTCAGCCAATCATTTTAGGCTGGGATATGCTGCATTAACAGGTGGAATGTATTTTACTCAATTGTTAAACTTGAATACCCTGAATAGGCTACATATAGTTTCAATGGTATTGATGAGCTTGGTCTGTTGAGGATATCTATCAAAGAAAGACGCCATTGGAATATATTATTTTACAAACGGATGCATACATTGGATCTGTGGAAGAGACCACAGACAACATGTATGTCTACAATGCATAAATGAATGCCATTGAAAGAATATTGATCTCATATGTACCCGGGTTATATAAGATATTTGACGATTTACTTGGTAAGATATCACTTGTGTCATAATTTTAAGTGCTGGAAGCACCTGCAATGAACTTGATAGTAATAATTTACATTGCACATTAGTGCTTCACTTCTATGATTCTATTTACTTTCCATTGCAAGTGAATCATTGGCTCTAGATTTGGGATATTAAAAATATCTTGTTTCATGATCAATCGACCCCTTACAGCCCCCAGCATTGGTAAAGTATTAGCCAATGACACTCTTCCATTCCTGAGCAGTACATTTGAATAGATTTGGTAATTATTTGTTTAATACGCAAAAATCGATAATGTTTCGATTGAAATTGGTGAAAAAAATTGGTAGCCACCTTTTCGATATGTCGCACAATATATCCCCGGCTACGCTCTTTTATACGTATGCTCCTTGTTTAAACAATCAAGACTGAGCTGAATACCCATACTTTATGTGTAGAATTGTTGATATTTCAACTAGCTGTTGTGTAGGTATGAACTAGATCATGAATTATTATATATTAGTTGTGTGAATGTTTGTGTTAGTAAATGCGGCAGACAACAAGCAGTAAGATCATCGCATGAACACCATCAAGGTGGTTATTGACCCGTAAATTTGTATTGGGATACTGTTAAGAAACATTTTATTGGTTAATGTGTTAAAATGATTAAACAAAATATTACACTATAAGAATTAATATATTAGAAAGTAATAATAGATTTTCATAAGTAATTTTTTTTTATATTAATGTGAAGGCTGTGATGTGCGCTGAATAACTTTCCAGTCAAAGAATTAATAAACTCTAATTATTTGGCATGAATCCAATCTGACAGACACTAGGATTAATATGCTCTGTTGTGATGTGACACTAAGGGAGAATCAATAGACTCTAATGTAATGTGATAATAGGCGAGGATTAATACACTCCAATGTGACATGACACATGAGTGTTTGATTTAGAGTTCAACAGCTAGTTGATCACTTTCAGTTAGAGTTAACTAATATAATAATTAGCTATTAATCCTTGGGCATCCATCCCACCCCTTACCTTGCTAATCTGGTGATGATATGTCCATCCCTTGTCAACAACTCCTGGCCACAACATCAGCTGAGCTTGTGGTGCTGCTTTGGGCTACCAAGCAGGGGGAAATCCCTGCATCTGAGGCCACACCGATCATGTCAGGTGGGTAAGCGCACCGGACGGAGTTTTCTTCCTACCCATTAGGTGAGGGAGAGAGAGGGAGATTTCCAGTTCTACTGCTTCTTTACAATGCTGAACTGAGCTGCTCTCCCAGTGTGTGTGCACAAGGAGGGGGACTTCCCTCCCCCAACTCAGTCATCTTGGACTCCACCCAGTATTAACCCTGCCTAACTATGACAACTGCACTTTAATCCTTGGGTATCCATCTCACCCCTTACCTTACTAATCTGGTGATGCTGTGTCCATCCCTTGTCACCAACTCCTGACCACAACAGCATAAGCTGTGTGGTTTTGGCAGAGGTGTTGGCTGGAGGCTCAACCCCCCTCAGGTGGTGATGCTGCTTGGCGTTACCGACCAGGGGAAACCCCCTCCCCCACATGTGAGCCCAAAGGAGGAACAACACCCCAAGCCCACCACCAGCAATCCCTCCCCCAAAACTCTGTCTTTCCTCCTTAATCATATCATGTAAATGTTACCCATACTATACATATACTAAGTCCACATAGACTAGCTCAACATGACAGAGTAACTGGCTAACTACTACCTATAGTATTCTCCAGGTAAGCTAAGATGCTTCCATCGTCCTAGAGTCTTGAGCATGGAATCTTTCATTCACACTGCTCCTACCGTTGTAGCTGCTCCTATCCAGATGCTGTACAGGTAGCATTCAACTCCAGCCTTTGCCAGGGCATCTCTCTTAGCTGCCACAAATCTCTGCCTGGTCAAATATCGACCACCAACAAAGCAGAAAAGAAGGTCTTCTTTCTTCCCCTCACAATCGCTGCCATGGGTACAATTCCGATTGTTTTTTTTCTCTATGAACTGAAAGTAGTCCGTGTGAAAATGGTTTGTCTAATGAATTCCTAGTGTCGTCAACTGTCAGGGTCCTCCCTCATTGTATGGGCGCATAGCTTAACATGTCTCTGCCAAAACCAGAGGGTGCTGCGGAGTGATAGGCAGCCTTTTCCTGAGTAATTGATGAATTTATATGGAAACCCAAAATGTGCAATGATTTACAACTGTAACATAATATTGCTGATAGTTACACCATAAAATCAAATGATCTATTCTTTGCCCCTCAGTTTTCCCATAATATTAGTATTTTTTTGCTAAATTCCTATAACTTCATGTAATTAGCTAAAGTATGTGATGAAATATTGTATTGGGGAAACAAATAAATTTAGTACTGGAAGGTGTAGACCATGAAGCAGACACAACAACATGAGGTTCAATACGTACATCCATACATGTATGTGTTCCGCTCTTTTTATGAATTTGCACATATAGATATATTGTACTGCACATTCTATAAATTCATAGATTGGCACACAATCTATAGATTGTGCAACTCATCTATAGATTTTAGTGCACGATCTATAGATTAGCACTCATACATCAATAAATCTATACTTTAATTTTGGCACCCTTAAATTTTCATCACAGCATAAGTGAATATGAGACATGCCGTGTAAAATAGTGCATGTTAATAGTTTCTAGCTATTTGTATCTAATAAATTTCATAAAATCACTATTTGCCACTCATTAGCAGTGCGGAACTCAGTGGAATTGTGATTTTTTTATTTCACTGACTAATATTCCAGAAATGCATATGCATAATAATATCATACATAGGGTCATTTAAAATATTATGCTAGGCTAGAGAAGTAAGAAGTTGGTGCGGCCATTATAACCATGCACCCAATGAAATAGACCCATTTATTCACTAAATTAATAAAAAGACAATATAGATTTAAATCGAACAGCAGCATTTTTCCCATTTCAATATCCTTTAAAAAAGGCGTATTAAATAGCCACCAAAATCACTCCAAACAATCCAGTACAAGCTCATTTATTATTACAATGCAGTTCCCTGTCGAAATTATCACTGAAGTGAGTTTCCCTTGCATTTTAGCTTCTCTTGTGAAGACATCATTTACAAATACTGTTTTCATTGTGTGAGAGCTACATATTGATTTATTGACATGCCAAATTAAATAAATTATTGTTTTTGCCTGGGGAATGATTTTGAGTAGCGATGAGGGTTTGCATCTTTGGTACATTATGGTACAATGCAAATGATTTTTATAAACAATCAGAAGATTCACATCAAATAATTAATTTGTTATGTATGGAATAGTAAGAATTAAACCTATCTCTTGCTCAGTATCTGTGTGATCTCTACAAGGTAACTCTTTAGAGTCTGCCCTAATGGTTATGTTGTCATAACCATTTCTTTGAAGTGCTTTGTGTGGTGCTTCTCTTCTTCCTTCAAGTTTTCACTCATATTACTTAACCTCCTAGCTCTTTTTATGAGTGATAACATGAAGGAAGAAGACAAACACCTATACACGAAGTACTTCAAAGTAATGGTATTAACAACACAACCATTAGGGCAGGCTCTAAAGAGTTACCTCGTAGAGATCACTCAGATACTAAGCAAGAGAAAGGTTTGATTCCTACTATTCCATATATAGCAAGATTGAGTGAGAGTATTCAGAGAGTGTGTAGAGACTTTAGCATAGCATTAAAGATGGGTAAGACACTAAGATCACATCTTACTAAAGTCAAAAATACTATACCCATTACAACAGAGTTATTTGTAGTGTATAGCATACCCTGCAGTCGTGGTCAAGTATAGAATATAGGTGAAACAACTAGAACGCTTGAGCAGAGAGTGAAAGAACATCAGGATGCTTGCAAGAGATGTGATGAGAAGGTCTCAGCTATTGCTGAACATGCTTGGCAGTAACATCACCCCGTTAAATGGAAAGAGGTAAGAGTTGCAGAGCGAGTAAGAATCGTGAGTTAAAGATCAAGGTACACATACAGATGACTCCTGACAACAACAAGTTTAACAGAGACATAGGTTTAGAGCTTCCAGGATGCTGGCTGTCCATGCTGCGTGCAATCACCCTTCAGGATATAACTAGAGCACTGAAGTGCAAACCCTCAGCGCTAGTTAGCTAGTATGATAAAGAAAACAATAACAAAGTGTAGAAACAAAAAAAAAGAAAGAGAAGTGGCATGAAGAGAGGCAGGGAAGAGAAAAAGACAATGAAGAGGGACAAAAGAAAGAGGAAAAGAAAGGAAAAGGTAGGAAAGAAATAAAAACAGTAGGAAGAAAGAGGAAAATAAAGAAAAATAAGGCAAGAAGACAAAAGGAAAACGAAAAAAAACAGGATGAAAAAAAAAGATGAAAAAAAAAAAAGCGTCGAAGAGGATTTGAACCAGAGAATATTAGGTTAGGTACTTGCTCACTCAACGACTACGCAACGCAACACCTCACGCTAATGACATGTAATTGTTAGCTATTTAAAAGTGATTTGCAACCTGCAAGCTGGCTCACGTGACAAGCAAGTTTTTTAAGGGGCGGTTCCCGCTGTAAGCCTACGATCGCACGGCTCTGGAAAGACTCGCTTTTTTCTAGAAAATGAAGTCCAAAATCAAAATTCTGGCACATTAAAGGAACTTACTTCTGCTGTTTGATGCCGCTTTCAGAGCCTGGCTGGTTCCTACCTTCGAGAAGTGTCTGTTGACAGACAGTGACAGAATGACACTGAGGGTTAATAAACAGTTAGTGTACCCTCCAAAAATCTTGCTGTTTACACTGTGTGTATTATATCACTGCAGAGAGCTCGACCTTAGTTACTCCTGAAGAGGACTTTGGTGAGAGGTTGAAACATCTGGTTAAGTTGAATGAGAAAATTTGCTGTTATTATTCTGTCCAGAAAAAAATGAGTGGTTGAAAAACAACAACATTGGTTTAAATATTATGAGAAGTAAATAAAAACTGTACTGAGCATATAATAAGTTGTTCCACTAAATGGTAAGAATAAGAAAGGGCGACTCAATATGAAAAAGCAAGGCTCGTAGGACACTAGTTGAGCAACCCCATGTTTATGTTCAAAGAACGATCCCATTATCTTAAACCAACAAAGTACACACTCAACTTCCACTGGTACTCCATTGGTACTTCAATTATGATTTCGCAATCATCTCAGCTAAAAGTTATAATAACAATTCAAGATAATTTTATAATGTTTATAAGGTCATTATATTGGTTCACACAGCGCAACATTTGGGAATACACTACAAATTCTATGATATATATATATACAAAATGTTATGTTTCCATAACTGTAGAATCCTCTTTTGAAAACTTAAAACTTTGGCTATACATTTTAGTAGAAGTAGAGGCCAACTTGGCCTGCAGTAAATTATTAAGCACCGTAATAATGGAATTTTGACTTTTCATTGAATTATTTTATTTTCAATTCTATTGAAAATGGCTTGGGTGGAAGATATTAATTAACTCGTGACACAAGTTTTTATTATCGCTTCAATAAACTAATCAATGTCCTTTTCTTTAGGTCTAATCATTTCATCATAAAGTAGCTGCTATAAATTTGATTCTTCTATCGTCATTAATTGCAGCATGTTCATTTAGTGTATATTATGTTCCCATTCTTATGTCGTTTTCAAAAATACAACTTTGTGTATGTTGAGTAGCAAAAAAATATCCAGCCTCTTACTCCTTTCAGTGTAGATAAGTATTCCTGCAAATTCTAAGTATAGCAACAACATTTCTTAGTAACATTTATTTAGTTCATTAATTACAAGGTTACAAGAGTTTTTAAGTTAAAAATTATTATCGACGGTAAAACGGTGAAATTAATCTTTACATAAAATTATCATTCGACTTGTTACAGAAGAGTTTCTGCAGGAGGAATTACAGATGAAGAAAAAATACAAGTGTCATGGTAAGACACCTACTAGAAACCGTCATTTTTTCCTGAGGTAATGAACACATAGAAGAAACAAAAGAAATATAAGTGCCTTGGTATGGCACTATTATATTTATTCCACGCTAGATATCTTCACCATGTTATTTTAAGTACATGACCCTTGAGATACCAACAACAAACAAAATTCTCAATTGAGACTTATTAATGGGGGTCTCATTATGCTCGCCCAATAAATATAAATATTAAATAATTAGAATTATTTTTATAACTTGAATAGGCAATAGATAAAATATCATTTAAAATAATCAAAATTTTCTGTCCATGGACCTACCTCAGTGATCAGATACAAATTGAAATAGTATGGCCTGAAGTGATAAACGATGTTGTGAGTTCCGTTGTCAGTGTTCACTAAAATTTTATTTATCCTTCTAAATACTACCTTTTTTATTATTTTCTATTATACTTTAGCTACTGTGGGTTGAAGTTCTAAAAAATCATTCTATTTCTTTATTTAAGATACCGTAATGATTAGAACTATATTATCGTAATTAATAAACATAAAATAAGAACAAATTCAAACTTCTCATCTTGTGTGAGTGAAAGTCTCTTTCATTTTCCGGTTTCATCTTATAATTTCTGGCAAAAACGCATTCCGTACCAATTCTTCTGGTATTCTGTGACTTCATGGCCATCACAGGGGAATGAAAACATATGAAATGCTACTTTCTCAACAATTTTTTTTGACGATCTTCTAACTACAGATTGTTGTCCTTTTTTTCTTGACTTATCTTGGGCAAGGTAAGCTAATAAGAGTCCCTTATTAGCAATACTAATAAATTAAATTATTTTGTTATAAATTTTTATTATCTATTTGGTCAAACTATAGCTATCATTCTTAACCCTGCATTTTATAATAGTTGAATCAAATTCAAGTCTAGAAATACTTGCACAAACTAAATGTGTGGGCGGGCATTTAATCTCCCTCCCTTTTCAGAGGACTTTCCTACGACGCCCACGTCATTAGCTATACCAGAAAAGCAGCACTGTGGTGGGAAAGATTTCTGGTGTGTATAATATGAGTGATTTGAGCACTAATATTAAAGTCATTCTGAAAAAAAAATTGAATCAATAATGATAAAAAAATTCTGATTTTAAAATATACAAGTTACATGAACACATAATAATAAAAATAATAATTAATGCGGTAATAAATAATAATAATAATAATAAATATAAAACAATTTTATATTATAACGATTAAAAAATTAAATTAAATTTTGTTTTGTCAAAAGTAAAAGGCAATGATATTAATATTGCTGTGTTAGCTATCTACAGGGAGTGGAAGAGTATTGACGATTAGTTATTATTATTAATATAAATTATTGTTATAAATTTTTATTATTATTATAAATAATTATTATTACTATTACTATAAATTATTATCATAATAACAAACCATTATTATTATATCAGCTATATTATTGTGTATAATTATAATTATTTCATTATTTTTGTTATAATTATTTTTTATTTAATATTTTTATAGTTCTTGGGGAATGGAAGTGAGAGAGTGACAGTTGAAAGTTTGTTAAAGTAGGAATTTCTCTTTTTCAGACAGAAAAGTGTTGTTGTGAATATAATTGTGAGGGAACAAATATTCTTTGTATCAGGTTCAATTCAAATTAGTCTTACTTTAAAACATTAAATTAAAAGCATGTGACCCTTCTTCTTCGCAGTCATACTGTTTGAAGGTTTGAAGTCAGTCTGGTGCTGTTTGTAAGTCCCATGCCATCATATCGATATTTTTTTCTCCGTCAATATACTACTAACACGAAATGTCCAGGACGATGTCCAGGTGAATATTCTGCCAAAACATACTTTTTATCCCAGCAAATGCAATATGACAGGAAGTTCATCAAGTTCTTTCAGTAATTCCTTTTTAAAAGAAATGATATTAAAGGGAATTAACCAAGGATGTTTGCTAAAGAACACACATTTTTTGACAACTGGTGTTCCATTGCAGCCTCCGTCATTATCTTTCAAATCAACTATATTTCTTCTATGACAGGATGAAGCATCTTTTGGTGGCAGATATGGAAAAGTTGCACCACAGCCTAGTGCTTGACCATTTTCTGGAAATTGCTTCTTTATCTGGTCAGAAAAATTTTCAAGGCTTTGAGGCTGCAAATTATATCCATTTGGATACCTGGTATTCTTGGGCCTTGGGCAGTGAGGCGAACTGCATTCCAGATATAATTCTAGACGCCAAACTGATTTAAAAACCTGAAGACATTGTTCATATTCTGAACCAAAACAATCATACCACTGTCCTGAAACAATTGATTTCACATGGTCCAAAAATCTTGTTTTACCGCTTTCCACATTGCTTTTGATAAAATCATGAATTACTACTTTCAACATGTTCTGCCTCACTAGAACCCAAACATTCAAGGAAGTTTGGGTTTTGCATACTGTGTATCAAAATAGTATCTAAGAAGTTATCTGAAATACAGGTATTTCTGTATTTTCTGTTATGCCAAGGAATCTTACAATTAGGACAGATAAAATCTTGAGATATTTTAGGAACGTCAACGTGACACATAGACAGACAATAATGGTGAAACCATCCCTGACAGGTACAACAACGGTGACTGTTGAATTGTTTCTGCTTTTCACGACACACTGTTTTTTGATGTACTTCCTTCTATCCAAGGTGTTCCATGAGGTGAAACGCCACCACAATCCGAGGAATAACTATTTAATAGTATTATTGTACTCGCATATTATGTCATTTTATTTCTATTCTTAGCTACTTCCACACATACTTTTCGTGCATCATTTAGAATTCAATGTTGAATCCACATTTTAACCCACACATTTATTCCTTATCGAACTATGCATGCTCAAACCTCACGCTATATTGTTGAACATACACAGCTTTTGTCAGTTCTTACACGTGGTCAGAATATTTGAAAGTGAATTAAACCTCGCTAACTGTCATTGGTAGAATTCTGGTGGTAGTGACCTTGGTCGTCTCACCACATCCCGCAAATGCATATAAGAGGAACATCATTACTTTTTTATTTACAAAAAGAACCTGATTCACAAACAAAACTAAAATAATCAATTATTCCATTCATAAATTGATTTAATTCCTTTTTTCATTTGGCATCGTACCCTGGAGAGGTCCTGAGTTGGCTTATGGCAACTGATAAGAAGTAGTGCAGCTAGTAGAAAATTTGATATATAAAATGTTGTGTGGAATTGCATCATGAGCACGGTTTCTGATAGGGCGATTTCAGTGTTTGGTGGCAGATTGATAGAGTAAATTATTTGACTGCCAGGGAGCTTTAGTGGCACTTTGAACCTATGCTCCTGGTTTTAGGCTGCAACTCCTACTCTGTTACACCAGAAATCCTATTCCCACCCCTACTCCTGCTCCTGGTTTTAGGCCCCAACTCCCGCTCCTACTCCTGCTCCTGGTTTTAGTAACCACCTGAATTATTCATGAACAGGTGCACCGTCGTCAGTCACCAACGTCATTGTTACTGATACACACGCGTATTATTATTATAGATTACTGGTGTGCACCAACAGTTATTGATGTAAATGAATAACAACTTGATCACAGGAAGTATAAAAGAGTGAATAGGTCCTAAAATCAGACAGCAACTATGGATGCAGAAGTGAAAATGACCTCAAATCCAGTGTATGGAATAGCAAATATAAAGCCACAAGACAATTGTGCCCTTACAACTGAAAAAAAGATTGAAATCTTTCCATTTGCAAAGAAAGGAATGTTTTTCATTATCATTGTTTTTGGTCTATTTTTGCTAAGTCTACTAATAGCTGTATTGGCAGTGACTGTGTACTCCTCCAGACAAATATATTCCTCCTCCAGAAAGCCAGTATACTCCTCCTGTGCTGACATAGCAGCATCTTCACCCTCATCTGTTTCTGGTTACTATGTGATACAGTCTTCTAATGGATCACACATTCAAGTGTACTGTGAGATGGGTCCAGTGTGTGGGGGAGGTAGGCGTGGCTGGACTAGAGCAATACATGAGCAATACTTTAATCTGATAAATATTCGTAGCAATTCTTGTGTAACTTATGATTTCTTTGCTAATTTCGGAGTAAAATACAATCATTTATGTGTACAATTACGAAGTTCGTTATTTAACTCTAATAGGCAATATGTGCCATTTTATCAGGAAGCCAGTATAAATGAATCGTATGTTCGTGGTATTAGTATCACTCACGGATCTCCAAGACAACATATCCTCTCTCTAAGTTTTGAATGGGAAGATGGTAATGGCGATGAATATAGTATACCTGAATTCGTTGGAAGTGACTACATCATAAATAACTGTGTCTATTCATTAAATCCTTGTTATTTTCATATCTTACAAGTCAGTACTAATTTAGAATACACTACAATTGATGATGTGGAAGTTAGAATATGCAACGGTATTTCATATAATAATTTTTATCACAATAGTTATCACATTAATAAGTTAATTATTTTATTGCAATGAGCTAATAATTGTGTGGTGTATTTAAGTTATTCCTTATACATTTATATTTTCATGTAATTTAATATAATGCCAATATGAGTATTTGTTTTAGTATATAACATTAGCTTGAATGGAATAAGAAAAAAACTGTATTTTTACATTTTGGTGTAACTTTCAAAGGTACTGTCACATAAGCAATTTATGGTTATAGCTAAACTACAATTAAATAATATAGGCCATTCTTCCTTTGAGGAATAATAAAAATATTGAATAGGGCTTATATGCAGTGTAAGTAAAATTTACCTAGTGAACTGTTATTTCTCTAGCATCCTCAAATGATGATATAGAGAAGATAAAATATAAAGAAAGTAGAATAATTTGAATAGCTATCCACACCAAGACAGTTGGCAGGCAAAATATTTCGTACCTTTTATTAATCTTGTTTTTTTAAATCAATATAAGTGTTATAACCAATTCACATGCTCCATTAAAAGGTAAGATTTGTCTCATGAACAAGTTGTAAATGTGAAGGACTAACTTATCTACTGGCTTGTTTGAGATCACTACTGTATTGTATGGAATGCAATACGTTCATATTTAGCAAGATGAGCACCTCTTCTTAGAGCTAGTGTAAGCAGGCAGAATAAAATTACTACATGGTGGTATCTAAACATTTAATTGGATTGTATCTTTCTCTCCATCATGTTAAAATATATCGTGTATATATCCTGGACCATGCTTTATTTAGTAGGTATGGGTTTGATAGGTTAAGTCTTGGAGAAGAAATTAATAATATTCAAACTGTCTGACAACACTAGACATTAGCAGATAGAGCAACTATTGCTTGTATTACCTGTCTGTTCAGTTGATGTTATGATTTTTTACATTGAAAAATATTTGGTTGTCATCGTTGCATTTGTAGTTTAGTATACATACTGAGCCTTGAGAGCGTGTGCTTTATCTTATCATGTGTGTTCTGTGTTCAGTACAATGGTTTTTTTAATCTAGCATGTACAACTATAAATAATTGAAAATTAAGGTCAAGAATGCATGAATGGGATAACATTTGTGTTTTAGTAAGATGTGTTGCTTTATAATTACTACCTGGAGGAATACATTACAAGTGGTAAACATGTAGATACATTTCACTCAAAAAGTCCTTCATCAGCACATATAATGCAGGCAAAAAATTAAATTGAAAGTGGCCATCAATAATTTAGAAATGATCTTTATAGCTACTGTTTTATCAAGTGTATTATGTTAAGTTTTTGTATGAGTGTATTTTTGTGGGTGTTTGCATTTTTATACTGCACAATATTGTGTGTAATATTATGTATTTTATCTGATTTGCGCAAATACAAATTCTCTATTCTTACTTTTATTAACTATAACAGTCGTCTGTGTTTATACAGCCAATATTTGACAACTTAATCCTGTAGATTTTAATTCTTGTTGATGTTTTCAGGAGAACTTTGGTTAGAAGTTGAAATATTGGGATTGGCTACATTAATTGAGAATACTGCTTATTGTCATTATTTCGGCCAAGAATGACTAAAGTTGTAGTCATGATGAATATGATAACCATTCATTACACCAACTCAATGTAAATAGCAAGTATTGTAAGTATTAATTGAGGTGGTAGAATTCTACTAGAGAAGGAAGAACAAAAGGCTGTTTCATGTTTTAGAACTATTAACTTAAATTAACTTAAGCAGGGTTTAATTTAGTGAGGGGTGGTTAGGGTAGGGGGATGTGGAGTAGGTCAGTGGGGTAGCAACCTTCTCTCCCCAACCAGCTTTGAACTCTTACAAGATAGAGCAGAAGATAGAAACGAAAAATTCCCATAGTTTCTTGCAGACATGAAAATATATTTTACACTTTTTTAGATTTAGACAGTATTGCTTTATTTTTTGTTGTTAAATATACAGGAGTTTAATCATCTATATTTATATCAAAACAACCTGTTATAAATTTCCTGTCAAATGGAATTCAATTACCTCACTACTGGTCCTTTTGTATAATTCCTGTTGTTGGTTCATTCAATGTTTTAGGATGGCGATATTCATTCCTAATATAAATTACTAGACACAAATATTATAGAGTACTCTGGTAAATAATAGCATTGTTTACTTCGTCTTCTAGTAGTGATTACAAAGCAACACATCATAATGCTAACAGATGTGTTTCTATAGCACAGATGTTGTCCTATTCATACATTCTTTATAAAATATCTTTCATAGTGATTTCAAAACACAATGAAAAATACTTCATGTTATTCTGACATCTTTTACATTCTACAGAAAGTTATTATAGCAATAATTTCAATTGTTTATGTAATACTTTATTACAGTTTATATTATCAACTGTTGAGAGCAATACAAGCACCATATATACTGCACATCACTTCGATACATGATGTAAATTACATTAAAATTGGTTCTTTAGTTTTCTTCATGAAAATGTGCGTATTTATTTCCATTGATCAATAGCATTTGCAAAATCCTCAGACATGATTGGTGCATCTAAGTGTTTATTCAGGGAAGAAATACATCAGATGTTAATGGACATCAAAGCTTTTTGCTTTTGGTAGGACATAGCTACTAGTAGATGCTTATAATCATTGATGACTACAGATAAGTTGACTTCTTCATAGACGAATATCATGGGATGTATCTTTGTTATATTTAATTCATTTCCGATTAGAGATCTAGAAATTAAAACAATTTACAAGAACTTCAGAACTAGCTAGCTATATTTTATTTCCAATTCATCTTGATTATGCAAAAAAAACTGAAATCGATGTAGATATCATTTTATATGGTTTATTATAAAGTTATTATAGCAATAATTTCAATTGTTTATGTAATACTTTATTACAGTTTATATTATCATGGGGCAATTTATTTTTATCTCATGCTTTAATTACGCAAAGTTATAGGAATTTTGCAAAAAAATTAGGAAAAAACTAGGATGCAAAGCATAGATCATTTGAAATTATGGTGTAACTTAAAGTACTTGTAAATCATTCTTTTGGGTTTCCATATAAATTCACTATTTATTACTCAGGAAAACTCATACACAGCAAGACATATGAGACTTAACTACTATGAGAAATATCAATGCCAAATACTTCTTCAATTAGTATTTACAGGTTTGATGCCTATTTTTTTGGATTAAAATTATATTACAATTTCATATGCTCTAATAAAGTGTCTATGTGCAGTTAACTATAGTTGGAATCTATTAAATACGTTTACGTAACAATTTCTCTATCCTGTCCACATCATCTTGATACACAGCTATGTCTCTACCCTGTCCACCACCATCTTGATACACAGCTATGTCTCTACCTTGTCCACCATCATCTTGATACACAGCTATGTCTCTACCTTGTCCACCATCATGTTCATTAATTCAATCACCCTGGACAACTTTTCATTTATAATAGTGAGTACAAAAGCTTACTCTAGGATAAAAGAATCCATTTTAGCTCTGCTAAGCTAGGTCAGCTTGAACATGAGATTTTCTCATCTCAATATGGCATAGCACTGGGCATGAACTGAGTGATAATTGCTATTGCTTGTACAAAGTCACTTCACCTAAACCACATATTAACAATTTGCACTTTGGTATTGTTATTTAAGAAAATAAACATATTAAAAAATATTGTCCCACAAATTCAGGAATACTATATTCGTCACCATCGCCATCTTCACATCCATTACTTAGAGAGAGGATATGTTGTCTTGGAGATCCATGAGTGATACTAATACCACGATATGGTTCATCAATGCTACTTCTGGATAAAATGGTGCACATTGTTTGTTATAGTCATAATATAAACCTTTAATAGTATATATTGTAATACATTGAACTTTGCAATTGCACACATATATGATTGTAATTCATTCCAAAATTAACGAATGAAGAGTAAGTTTCACATGAATTGGTACGAAGAGTCATCATATTGAAGCTTTCTTGATGTGTTACTCTTGTCCAGCCACGCCTACCTCCCCCACACACTGGCCCCATCTCACAGTACACTTGAACGTGAGATCCTTTAGAAGACTGTATCACATAGTAACCAGAATGAGGGAGAAGACTCTGCTATTCAGCACAGGAGGAATGTACTGGTTTTCTGGAGGTGGACACAGTCACTGCCAATACAGCTATCAATAAACTTAGCAAGAATAGACCAAAACCCAGAAGTAAAATGTAAAATATTCCATTCTTTGCCAGAGAAAAATCTTTAATACTTTTCTTCATTATAGACACACTACTGCTTTGTGGCTTGGTATCTCCTACTGCAGCTGCATCTGAGGTCGTCTTCACTCCTACTGTATCACAGTCATCTGCCATAGTTGCTTTCTAATATTAATTCTATCCTTGTTGGTATTCTTATATAGTTCCTGTTACAAGTGGTTATACTTTCAAGAGAATAATAATAATAGAAAATATTGAATTCTCAGTTTTAACAGCCAATGTAGGTTTAATTGAAACCTAACCAAACATTGTGACTTCTTGCTGAAAGCACTATTAAGAAGCTGAATTTGCATAAAAAAAACGAAGTGAGAGTTTGGGTAAGCATCATCAAGGAGTTAAATGTCTAGATTCAGACGAGTAATATTCTCTAGTATTCAATAAATTATTGCATAAAAAGATGCAGTAACCTGGAGGGATGTGACAAGCTAAACTCACTTTATTAACACAGAACACAAGCCAATTCCTATGTACTTGAATATCATTTCCTATGGGGCAACAATTATTGGACACAGTTCATTAATCAATAATACACATTTTTTAATTGTGTGTGATTGGTATAAGTGTGGGCTGTGTTGTTGTAGTGGTTGCGTCTTTGACTCAGAGCATGTGAGTCTTGTGTGATTTAGCTCCACTATAGAAGACTTTCCTTTTCATTTGGTTTCTCCTTCTCTGCCTCGCGCAAACCCATCAGCCACCCAGTTGTGATTGGGTGCCTGTGGTTCAATTTCTTGGCTTTTCTCACAAAACAGCAATGGTCCAGTTTGAATTTGGGTACCCACACCACTTGCTGTGAGGAATGGCCTGTTCTCCTGTGAGTTTTCAACTTAGCTCAAGTAGCTTTGCTTGTACATTCATAGCACTATACTGTTTTGAGACCAGTGAGGTTTGGTATAGTTCATTTCGGGATATTGGTGTCACTATTGTGATCACTATTGATTGTTCCTTGCAAAAATCTCTGCTACCGGAACTTGATTTCCTTTCTATAAGATCGCTAAGATATTGTTTTATTATAACATGTGCGAAGGAACGTAATACCCTATTGTACTCTTTTTGGCTCAAATTGACATAATTATGGCTGCTTTGTTGGTTTTTACTGCAATACTTAGCTTCAAAACTTGTATAAAGTTTTGGACACTACTCAAACCATGGCTACCCACAACATAGTAGCATTATTCTTCTAAGATTGAGGTCTGAATGTGACGGTGATGGTCCTCCTTTATTACAATTGTATGATCAAGATTGTGGGTTTTAGCAATTATAGCTTAGCAAATGTGGATCGAAACAGTTTTTACTATTTTGTTGAATTAAGAGCATAACTTTATGATAAGTAATTTAATGTATAGTGGACATATCAATTCTTTGTAATAGTACACAGCATTGTAAAAAACGAAATTTGTAACTGAGTCCTACTTTTTAATAAATTGAAATGATAAATAATATAAGAATTTAAAAGTTAACATTTTAAGTATCTAATCCAAAACTGTTCAGCACACTGACAACTGCTTTATTTGGCGTATTGAAGAAATAATCATGAAAATTTGCACTCCCGTGATGAAAACCCATAAAGCAGTCTTTAAGAACAATAATTCCTGTAGTATCTTGACTTGAGCTGGATGATCATAAGACGAAGATGTATTATCATTATTGACTGCAGGCTTTGAACTTGATAAGTACTTCCTTGAACCTGTAGTAGCTAGAGAGGTGATATTTTCAGTTATTGAGGTATTTAAGTCAGTTGTATAAAATTGTGAGGGATTTAGATCAGAGATATAAATTGTCATTTTCAGACCTTCATTGCAATGGTTTTCAAAGCAGCTTTTGTAATGATATTTCATTCCAGCTAAATAGAAAAATATAGTACTCAGTCGTGCATCACTGCTTTTAATATGTATTACAATATCATTATGATCAAGTTGGCCATGACAGCCTCCTAGTATGTGAGGGTTAATTAATTCAAGAGGAACAACACAGTCACATTCATCATACAGATCTGTAATCTGTTCAACAAATACAGTTGCTTCAGAATAATTTCCACCTCGATCACAAACAAATATTAGTATGTCCCCGATTTGTACATGAAGTGATGGTCACTACTGTAGTTTTGAACTCCTTTTGGTGTCCACTGGATGTGATGGTGTGTTGTTGAAGTCGTTGTCAGTAATAAGGCAGGAAAACTTAAACCAACAAAGTACACATTCAACTTCCACCGGTAATCCATGATTGGTACTTCAATTTTGATTTTACAAGTACATATCTCAGGCCCGCAGCCAGAAGTTCGCATTGGGGGGGTTTGGATTTTGAAGACCCATAAAGCCACACCTACTTTAGTTTCCTCGTCGTTAATTCTTCTATAATATTAAAAAACAAAACAAAAGGTAACTGCGCTTAAGCTTATAATTTGTTCTATGTATCTACTTCATAACTATAAGTTCATTAAACACTGCTGATATTCGAGAGAAAAGCGGTATTGACCTCGACACGCGCAAATTCCCCGTCGTTTTTAGAACTTTAAACCGAAATGGCTGGGTGTACTTTGAACTAATGAAAACTGGTATTGGATAATTGATTGGAGAGAAATTCCAAAACCCACATTGCAACCTATTATTTTATTTGTACATACTAAATCCTTGTGGAATTGGATAAAGCTATTAAACTAATTGAAGAAATAAAGTCATACCATCATTTAACTTCACACATACAAAATAAGTTGCAGAAGCGATATTTTTACAAATGAGATATTAAAAAAAAAACAGCAACAAAAAATATGATATCCAACAGAATATTGTTCACATTAATATAATAATGAATGTGCATATCTGTAGAACGTTCACAGAGCAAGGCTAGGCATCTTGCAGAGTCAGAACATGGATCAACTGAAGGAGGGTAACAAACAGGCTGCTTCTTCTGCCACTTTCAGTGCAAGTTGCCGCCATTTCACATAGGGAAACTACTCCTTTTACATAACTGCAGAATGCTACATTTTAAAAATCACTGGTAATTTCTCACATGCAAGTTTTAATTAATAGCCCCCCCCCCCCCCCCAATGTTTTACTATTTGGGGATCATGGCTTGCTGGTAAAAGCAACTTCACTGATGATAACCGCAAACCATTTGACTGAATAAAATATTTTGGGGGGAAAAAGATCTATACCTGTTATTCTTTTGTGGTAAAGTTTGTGACAACCAGTTGTGAATTACAACTATTTGGGATCATGGCTTCCTGGTAAAAGCAACTTCACTGATGATAATCACAAACCATTTGACTGAATAAAATATTTTAGGGGAAAAATGATCTGTACCGTTAGTTTGAATGAAAAATATTAACTTGGAAAGGAAATGTTAAAATTATAATTAATATTATAATATGAAAATAAGAATTGCTCTTCACGTATTTCTAAGCAGGAGCAACATTCTGCGTAATGTAACGAAATAAAAAGTGCTTAATTAATTTTATAGAGAATTATTATCATAGTACTATCATTTGAGAGCATTGGAATAGTTTACATAAGAATGACCTTAAACTAATTTAATCTGAGCCGTATGAATTAATTAATTTTCTGTTCGAATAGTCAGCAGCTAAATCAGATATTGAATCAACCACAATAAACAAAGAATAACATAACATGCAAAACCACAGTAATTCAAAGTAAACAAAAAATTTGAACTCATGTAGTGATAATGTAATATATCCTATGATAGTTGAGAAGGTTCATATTGAAGTTATAACAATCATTGATATTCTTAGAACTGTATATAAGATCATTCTTGTTCACAATGTGTTCATGTTTGTGTATTAATTGGCCAAATACATTAGGGATTATTTGGCCATCTAAGTTAAACATCTAGAATAATGTTCAAACTGAAAGTATTTTTCTATGGCATTGATATGGGATATTTCACTATTTTATCTTCACCATTTTATTTTTATGTACATGACCCTTGAGATACCAATAGGCCCTGCCAGATTATGCTAGCATTGCATCTGGAATAATAGACATGAAATTACTTAGAGGAATAATTCTAGAGCAATATAAACATTTAAAAGAATAAAGCCTAGAAAAATATCACTAATTTTCTCATTACCTAATTGATTTAATGATCTCTCCCCATATTATATTTTTGTCTACACCTATGTAGGCAATAGGTCCAGTTCTAAGATATACTGAGGGAAGACCATGATATTACTCATACGTATTATGATGATTATTATTACAGTGTGCACCTGTAATTTGTTAGTATATGGTTATATTTCCTCCCACTGTATATTTTTAGTCAGTAATACTAGTAGTATGCTCCTTAAGTAAACACAGAATAATAGATTCTTGTAATACTGCTAGTATATTCCAGAGTATTCTTAATTAAGCATATGTAGAATTTGACTACTTTAAAATGATGAGAGTACATATTAGTGAGTCTGAGTGTGAAGTGAGACAAACATAAACGTATATGGTATTCTGACTACCAACGGCTCTTGACAACCAACAACCGGCATAGTCTGGCGTCGCCGACCCTTTTCCTTCTATTATTTTTATGCGTGGGCGAAGGACATTGGGGTGTAATAAACTCTTCACTTCTCCAATTCTTAGAAAGATACTTCGGAAGGAGTGACCCCAGTAAATTAATAATGTTAAATCAAGTAGTGCTATTGAACCACAAAACAAAAAAAAGGAAAACTAAAATAAAATTATCATCTATTATTATTATATGCTAATTCCATGTCAAGTTGTCTAAATACAAAAATGACTGTATTTCAAGCATACTCTGAGATATTGTGTAATTTTGTGAGCTTACCACTTGACTACAGTATGAGCATCATCGACAATGAAAGCCCGAAGATGAGAAGAGTAAATGTCATTCAAAAGAACCTTTCGCCACCTTCTGCTGCCCAGGAGCATCTCTGGAGTAAAATACACCACTTGGTAATGTCCCAAATTGACACCCTCTTTCACTTGACCATCACTTTGATTAGCTGTGATACAGCACGCTTTAATTCCTTGCTGCAAGAGGAAAGCTACCTGTATTTAATAATCACATCACAATAATCACTATAAAGAAAAAAAATCACAAAGTATGGCTAGATACATAGACTTCAAGTTTAACTACAGCACACTAACTTTATTTTTAAACAAATATAACTAAGCACTAACTTGATCTTTCATTATGGCAGTAAGTGGTGTTACTATTACCACTATAGAAGGAGCACCAGATGGATCCAATTGGTCAAATAGAAATGGCAGACATTGAAAACAAGCACTTTTTCCAAATCCAGTGGGCAAGATCACAAAAACATCTCCTCTGATGATTCCAAGCACAACTTCCAGTTGCTCCTGCTTCACACTGGGTATCCCAAGTCTCAAAAACGCTGATTTCACTAACCGTTCCATCCGTATCATCAAGAAGAAGGCGTGCCACGCAGACTTTTCCCTAAAGGCACGTGACTATTTCAGGCAATCTGATTGGCACGCAGCTATAGCTGCGTGTGCGGTTGCACAAGTAGTATACGTTAGCTTCACCAGACACTTTTCCTTCGCCCACGCATAATAATAATAGAAGGAAAAGGGTCGGCTATGCCAGACTACAACAGGCACTCCGTATCCCCCCATAAAACGGCGAAGTTTTGAAATTAAGTCTGGAAAAGGGTCTTCAATGCCATAGTAACCTGTCGAATCAACTTTTTGTGTCTTGATGAAAACAAGCGTTTTAGCAGGAATTTTGTCATACTTTGGAGCTTAAGTATAAAGTAAGGTTTGCTTAATGCTGTAGTTTCAGAATAAACTGGAGTCAAGCCTAAATAGCCGTGTTTTTAGGAGAAAAACGTTCCCCGCGCGAGCGTTTAAAGAGCATACGTACCATCCATACATACATACCATCCATACATACATACATATATACTAGTGGTGCGCTCGAATAGCTCAAATGCATGGCGAGCGAGCAGACTCTTTTTACAGGACAGAAATTACATCTAACTGTAGTGCACAGTGTAACCCTTTCCATCCTCAGTTAGCATCAGAGAATCTAAAGTCTCTGATCCCAGACTAAACTAAAAATTACCTGAATAAACTTCGAAAGCAGTGGCAAAGAAGCACAGCTTGACAAAGACTTCACAATTGTTTCAAGAAGAGAGTAGCTGTAAACTTTTTGGTTGAAACAATGTTGCGTCTGCAGCAGGATACTCCGCGCTCGTTAATTGAAAAAACTGGAACTGTGAACGCTTTACCTAACTTACGTAATTAGAAGCGCGCGCATTTAAAGAGCATACGTACAATCCATACATACATACCTACATATATATATACTAGTGGTGTGCTTGAGCACAAATGGCGAGCGAGCCTAAAGACTATACTATTTTTATTGACTTCTAACACTGAAGCTACTGAAAATAAGGTCAAGTTTTTTAATTTAGCATACAGGGTAAAGGGATTTCAGTGCCATAGTAACAACTCTCTGCAACTGCTTGAATTGAAGGAAAAAACAACAACAACAAAGCAATACACGTTATTTAAAAGTTTTCTTTGTGATATTCTTTAGAAGTAGTGGTTGTAACACACAATGCTTTGACACAGCTGGACATGCACCTACACAGACTTACCTTCCCAGTAGTCTAGTGGACAATGTATTTTCAGGTAAATACTGTGCGCACGGCTTATAACCGTGACAAAGAGCACATTGACTTACCACCGCCACTAACTCGAATAGAAATGGAAGTCCCTTAAGTTGTCAAGTTTTAACTGTACCGGCAAAAGAATTCAAAACGGTAAACAATTCAATTTCTAGGGTGATACGGGTACTGATCGATAAACCAGAGGATTCTGTTTAGTGCAATTTGGGACGGGGTCGACAACCGAACTAACACAAAAACGCGAGGGTCAAAGTACAAAAATGCCTTACGTACGTCCATACATATATACAAATAAATAAACTGACATCCCCGATTTTCGATTGTGTTACCCCTGTAAGTGTCTCGCTCGCTACGCTCGCTCGCCAATAACATATACCCGATTTTGCATTATCCACCCCTAATACTGTCTCGCTCGCTACGCTCGCTCGCCAATAACATATACCCGATTTTGCATTATCCACCCCTAATACTGTCTCGCTAGCTATGCTCGCTCGCCAATAAACATCCCCGATTTTAGATTGTGTTACCCCTGTGTGTCTCGCTCGCCAATAATTCAGCGAGCGAAGCTGACTTTCAGTCGTGTTCAATTGAGATTTCAGATAATCGGCGAGCAAGCGTAGCGAGCGAGACACTTACAGGGGGAAAAATGAAAAAATCGGGGATGTTTGTTGGCGAGCGAGCGAAGCGAGCGAGACAGTATTAGGGGTGGATAATGCAAAATCGGTTATATGTTATTGGCGAGCGAGCGTAGCGAGCGAGACAGTATTAGGGGTGGATAATGCAAAATCGGGTATATGTTATATGTATATATGTATGTGGGATGGTACGTATGCCCCTTAAACGCACGCGCGGGCAACGTTTTTCTCCAAAAAACACGGCTTTTTAGGCTTGACCCCAGTTTATTCTGAAACTACAGGATTAAGCAAGCCTTACTTTATACTTAAGCTCCAAAGTGTGAGAAAATTCCTGCGAAAATGCTTGATTTTCAAGAAACAAAAAGTTGATTCGACCGGTTACTATGGCATTGAAGACCCTTTTCCAGACTTAATTTCAAAACTTCGCCGTTTTATGGGGGGGGGGGGATACGGAGTGCCGGTTGTTGGTTGTCAAGAGCTGTTGGTAGTCAGAATGCCGTAGTATTAATGCTAAGGAAGCTACTACTTCTCTAGGGAAGCTGAGGTTAGTACGTAATTCAATATTTGTTAGCTAAATATGCAAAATTAACTCTGGCCTTTCTTTTTTGTAGCTAAGAGCTTGTCAACAGTGACTGGTAAATTCAAATAGTCAGATTGGCTCAAATTTGGTACTACAAAAGTTACCACTGCTCAAGGAAATGAGGTAAGAAAATAATTTTGTATTTGTGTGCTAAAATCTATTGTTTTTGTTTTTGTAGGTGAGAGCTTGTTGTCAAGGATTCAAGGTAATTCAGATGGTCAAAGTAACTTCAATCAGAAGTTATCAATACTCAAGAATGATGTAAGTAGTAATTCCATATTTGTTGGCTAAAATTACAAATAATAACACCGGTTTATTTTGTTATCGTAGCTGAGGAACAAGAGTTACTGGTGATTGAGATTATCAGAATGGTTGATGTTTCATACTACAGAAGTTACCATTAATCAGGTAAGAGAGTGATTTTGTATTTGTTTGCTGGAATAAAAGGTCATAACTGCTATTATAGTGTTTGCATGAACTAAGCTAAAACATAGTAACAATACTTAGTTTTATGTTACCTAACATCAGGCTCGCTCGCCATTTGTGCTCAAGCACACCACTAGTATATATGTATGTATGTATGGATGGTACGTATGCTCTTTAAACGCGCGAGCGTGGAACTTTTTTCTCCTAAAAACACGGCTATTTAGGCTTGACTCCAGTTTATTCTGAAACTACAGCATTAAGCAAACCTTACTTTATACTTAAGCTCCAAAGTATGAGAAAATTCCTGCTAAAACGCTTGTTTTCAAGACACAAAAAGTTGATTCGACAGGTTACTATGGCATTGAAGACCCTTTTCCAAACTTAATTTCAAAACTTCGCCGTTTTATGGGGGGATACGGAGTGCCGGTGTTGGTTGTCAAGAGCCGTTGGCAGTCAGAATGCCGTAGTATTAATGCTATGGAAGCTACTAAAGCTGAGATAAGTACGCATTTCCATATTTGTTAGCTAAAATATGCAAAATTAACTCTGGCCTTTCTTTTTTGCAGCTAAGAGCTAGTCAACAGTGACTGGTAAATTCAAATAGTCAGATTGGCTCAAATTTGGTACTACAAAAGTTACCACTGCTCAAGAAAATGAGGTAAGAAAGTAATTTTGTATTTGTGTGCTAAAATTAATTATCTTTTGTTTTTGTAGGTGAGGAGCTTGTTGCGAATAATCAAAGGTAATTCAGATGGTCAAAGTAACTTCAATTTGATACTACAGAAGTTATCAATACTCAAGAATGTGTAGAGTAAATTCCATATTTTGTTGGCTAAAATTTACAATAATAACACTGGTTTATTTTTTACTTAGCTGAAGCTTGTTCAAGAGTTACTGTGATTGAAGATATCAGAATGGTTGATGTTTGATATACAAAAGTTACCATTAATTACGGTAAAGAGATTGATTTTGTATTTGTTTGCTGAAATCAATGGGTCATAACTGCTAGGATAGTGTTTGCAGAAGTAGCTAAACATAGTAATATTTTTATGTACCTAACTATCAAGCTCGCTCGCCATTTGTGCTCTAGCACACCATATTTATTGTATATATGTTTGGACGTACGTATGTCTTTTTGTACTTTGACCCTCGCGTTTTGTTGTTAGTTATTTGGTCGCCCCCAGTCCCAAATTGCACTAACAGAAATCCTTGGTTTTATCGATCCAGTACCTACCCGTATCACACCCCTAGAAATAGAATTGTTTACCGTTTTTGAATCTTTGGTGGTACGTTAAGGGGGACTTCCATTTCTATTCGAGTTAGTGGCGGTGGTAAGTCAATGCGCTCTTTGTCATGGTTATAAGCCGTGCGCAACAGTATTTACTTGAAAATACATTGTCCACTAGACTACCGCGAAGGTAAGTCTGTGTAGGTGCATGTCCAGTTGTGTCAAAGCATTGTGTGTTACAACCACTACTTAGCTAAACAATATCACAAAGAAAACTTTTAAATAACGTGTATTGCTTTGTTGTTGTTTTTGTCCTTCAATTCAAGCAGTTGCAGAGAGTTTTGTTACTATGGCACTGAAATCCCTTTACCGTGTATGCGAAATAAAAAAAACTGGACCTTATTTTCAGTAGCTTCAGTATTAGAAGTCAAAATCATTCATATAAAAATAGTATAGTCTTTAGGCTCGCTCGCCATTTGTGCTCAAGCACATCACTAGTAGTATAGCTAAGCAATCCTTACATAGCCCAGCAATTATTTTTTTACTGTAAATAAACATCCTCAGGACATTACTACATTATTAATGAACACTAAATTATAGATTCAATTAAAATGAAACCAGATTATAATTGTTTGTTTTTAAATCAAGGATACTGTAAACACAATGGGCATGCGGGTATATATATATATGCATGTATTAATCATTTAATGTAGATTTTCTGAAGCAGAATGGAAAAAAAATGTATGAAAATTTCAATATCAAGGTGTTGGAAGCAGTGCAAGCTCCCAAGTCTTCATCATCAAGTACAGAAGATTACATGGATTTAACAATCAAACAAGATACTCCAAATGTATATGCTAAAATTAAAGCTGCTAGAGAGAAGCAGCAGTTTGCCAACACAATTTATGAATTAGAACGCCCAAAAAATGTGAAGAAAATTTTAAAAATAAAAATACTCATAGATTGGGGGAACAAAAACTGTAGATATAATTTTATTTTACTCTTTCTTTTGATTTTGATATTATTGTGCTCTGCTTTCGTTGTGTACAATTACTATCAACTGAGATTATTAACAAAGCAATTAAGAATTCTTGATGATAGGGAATCCCACCGATTTACAGAAAGTTCAAATAAACATTAGTGGTATCTATCAAAAACAGATTGATCAGGAGAAACAAGTTATTATATCAGCCATTCAAGATATATCACTTAACAATTTCTTTGACAAGATTGGTTTATTTGAAGACTACCCTATCAATTCATGCAGACATATACACATTTTTCATCCATATAAGCAATCCAATTACTACTGGTTAAAAAATCAGCAGAATCAGGCAATCCAAGTGTATTGTAGCCTGAGCCCATCCTGCATTTACTTTTATACACTTTGCTCTGTTGGCTCGATGAGAATTACTAAACTGAATAAAATTCAAAATAGAGCTCAGTGTTTTCCTGGACTGAAAAATTACTCAAGAAACACAAGTTCTTGTGTTACAAAGTCAGATTCTGCTACCTGTTCATCTACTTTCTTCTCTACCTTCGACATTCCATATTCTATAATACATGGCAGGTAGTTAATACTTACCTACTTGGACTGTCATCCATACACAATGTACCATATAGCGGTAGCGATTTCTACCTAATTGTAGACCCTTTACCTCATGCATACACCCTGTATCATATTCAGTTAGTCCGTGCATCTGTAGACATCGCATCTATTAATGATCCAGTGTAACCTCTGTCTCAGACGGCGCACCGCGCTTGACTATGCACGGACTAACTGACTAGAAGCTACCGCGAGCAACTCAGTGTGCCTCACCGGAAATTGCCGGCTGGAGGACAAGCTAGAAAAGCTAGTTTCTATTTGACGCCCACCCAGCATGGCAGTGAATTGCCCCTACCCTGACTGTGCCTTCTCAGTGCCTGAGGGGACAGACCCAATGGTAGTGGCTGCCTTGCTGAATGCCCACACGTTGGTTCACAGCCAGACCGCCAGACCGAAGCCAACCCCAGTCCGCCGACCCGAAATATCGGCAGGGGGAACCACCGAGGGGTGGCAATACTTCTTAACAAGATGGAGGGCCTACTCCACAGCTGTCAGGCTAGTCGACAAAGACGTCAGCATCCAGCTGCTGGAATGCCTCGACCCTAATCTCAGGCGTGACGTCACCCGGAACGCGGTCGGCCCCACCCCCATCGAGCAGTTCACAGAAGCCAACCTCCTGGCAGCGATCAGAGCCCTAGCAGTGAGGGAAGAAAACCCTAAGGTGGCCAGGGTAACCCTATCAAGGATGGTTCAGGACAGGGGTGAGCCCGTAAGATCTTTTGCTGCACGCCTCCGTGGGCAGGCAGAGGTGTGTATGTTCACACATAAGTGCCCCGGCTGTGACAGAATCAATAACCAGGGCGAACAGAGGGTCGCTGATCAACTGTGCATCGGCCTCGCTGACCCTGAGATCCAGGAAGACCTCCTCAAAGACCCAAACCAAGCCATGTCAGTAGAAGAGACGATTCGATTCGTCGAGGTACGGGCCGCGGGGAAGAGATCTGCCATCTCTATCATGTCCCCAACATCACCAGCATCTGCTATAGATGAGGGAGTAGATCAGGAGGAATCCATCAACTCCGGCTACCGGCAGCGACAAAAAGGCTCGACACCACGACGACCAGCAGGACCCACAACGCTACACAGGAGCCAACCCACCCATACCAAATGCCAGCAATCCACATCCACCCAGCCCATCCAACACAAAGGGCAACCCATCTCAAGCAAACCGCCTACCAATGCCAAGGCTATTTGCTGTTTCTGCGGCAGACAAGGCCATGGGGAGCGCTCCAGGACAGCCATTCGGCGCCAGCAGTGCCCAGCATTCGGCTCCAACTGCTCAGCCTGTAACAAGCCGAACCATTATGCGGCCATGTGCTGGCAGAACACTGAGCACGAGAGTGCCATCGAGGAGTCAGTCGCCAACATGACCGAGGGCACACTCCCACATCAATCGTGGGACCCCTCAACAGCAACATGGATAACCCGTCGATCGCCACCTCAGCCCAACCTAGACATACTGGTTTCCACCCACAGGGAGGATTACCAATATCATGGGCACACCCTCCGCAAGGAAAAGAGAAACCTGGCAACCACTGCCTTGGCTGACACTGGCTGTCAGAGCTGCCTGGCCGGGCCAGCCCTCCAGAAGGGACTCTGCCTTTCAGCCCAGGACCTCATCCCAACATCACTCTCCATGAGCTCCGCCAGCGGACACCCCCTGCCCATACTCGGGGCCGCTGTTCGGGAGGCGTAAATTCCCGAGCTCGGTGGCTAAGCTAGCTCGTAGAGTAAACAAAGCTAACCAAACCTAAAGTGAAAGGCTTGAAGGACCAGGAAGACAAGACCTGAGACCAAGGAAATATACCCAACGCAGCCGCTGTCACTTGCGCAATTGCAGCCTTGTCAAATACTCCAAAAGCAGTTATACTCCCAGTTACCCCAAGAGTTTCAGGCTTTAAACTTGTCTACAAGAATGGCATACAATTCACAGAACATTAAATGCAGACTGCCTGAGCAAGTCTGCTATGGGTTGGTGTGGTACAGAATACTACAAGAGTAATGCATACGAATAGTTTCTAATTGAGTATGATTGATCATGAATATTGTCAAGTTCAATGAGTGTGTATGGCTATGAAGATGCATGATGACTTGGCTTGAAGTAGTTCTTGTTCAGTCCGAGCAGGAGAAACCTGAACATACTGGGGGGGGAAGAAGATGCGTCGATACGTCGCAGAAATAGTAGTCAGCAGCAGGTCATCATTCTTGAGCCGAAGAGTCATCACTGAGGAGTGGAATGACGAGATGTGTAGAACGCTTGACGGTCTTGCCTCCGCACAGAAGTTCCACCACACGGACGACTCCATCATCCCCCGGGAATGTGTCGACGATCCGAGCCAACGGCCAGTGTCGGTATCCGAGAGAATCTTCCTTGAGAAGTACTATGTCATCCTTGTGGAAGGTGTGGCTTGGGGAGATCCACTTCTGTCTGGAGTGCAGAGATTGAAGATAGTATTGCTTCCAGGCTGCCCACAGGTCGTTAGAGAGCTTCTGAGTGAGCTGCCATCTCCTGAGTGAGGAGAGTTTGACTTTGGAGGAGATGTCTGTAGGGAGCGCCTTGATGGGACGTCCTACAAGGAAATGCCCTGGAGTGAGAGCTAGGCTCTCTGGATCAGTAGAGTCTATCGGTACGAGAGGCCTCGAGTTGAGTATGCCTTCGATTTCGATGAGCACTGAAGAAAGTTCATCTGTTCTGAGCTGATGAGGCTGAACAAGTTTTCTGAGCAAGAGTTTCATCTGCTTGACGGCTGCCTCCCACAGGCCACCCATATGAGGAGTCCTGGGGGGAGAGAAATGCCAAGTCACTCCATTCTGTGAAGTGAAGTGAGAGAGAGCCGTCTTTGAGCGACGTAGTAGGTCTTGAATCTGCAGCAGTTCACCGTGGGCTCCAATGAAATTAGAACCGTTGTCCGAATACATTGCCGCAGGGCATCCGCGTCTGGAGCAGAATCTTCTCAAGGCAGACAGAAATTCGTCTGTAGAGAGGCTGAGACAGAGCTCGATGTGCACAGCCTTGGTAGCCATGCATACGAAAATGCAGGCATAGCTCTTGACCCTAACCGGCTTCCTGGTGTATCCTTGCTTGGTGATGAAGGGGCCAGCGAAGTCGACACCGGTGTTGAGAAAAGGAGCTGAGGGAGTTGTACGAACCAAGGGCAGGAGTCCCATAGGCTGAGAAGTGCCTTGCTGATACGCTCGTTGGCATTTGGGGCAGCTTCTGCTGAGTCTCTTGAGGAAATTCCTGACTCCAGGGATGTGATATGTTTCCTTGATGATGGCTAGTAGAGTGTTGGTTCCTGGATGGAGATATCTTCTATGGAGAGAAGAGAGTAGAAGTTTCGTCAATGAAGACTTGATGGAGAGAGGTACGAGCTTCTTGTTGGACAGAGGGTTGAGTGGGTCTCTCACTCTAGTAGAGATAAGCAAGACACCAGACTCGCTGATGGAGCACTCGAACTTGTACAAGGTGTGTCCTCTGGGCAGCCTGTCTTTCTTCCTCACAGCCTTGAATGCTTGTGGAAAAAACTCTTCTTGATCCATGGCGGTGAGGTGGTTGACAGTTGCCTGGCATTCCAACGTGGAGAGATGTGTAGACTTGTTGCGTTCGTCTGGAGCAGTCTTCAGATTTATGAGAAACCTTCTGCACCAAGAGAGAACTCTGGTCATGTGTTCGAAGCTTGAGTAAGTTTGCCATGGTCTGCTTTGAGGCTCTGGCACAGCCGTGAGTGTGACGGTCTTAACCTCGGGCAAGACTTCAGGCAGATCGAACTTTGGTGGAGGCCACTCCGATTGAGGAAGGTTGATCCATGGAGGCCCGTTCCACCAGAGAGTTGAGTTGAGAAGTGTTTCAGCAGGCATCCCTCTGGACAGCATGTCAGCAGGGTTGGCCGCTGAAGGTATGTGGCTCCATCGAGCATTGGGTAGGAATTGTTGTATTTGCTTGACGCGATTCCCGACGAAGGTCTTGAGGGAAGCCGGAGACTTTCTGAGCCAGCAGAGGACTATGGAAGAGTCTGTCCAGGCTGTCATGTCTTGGACGTTCAACTGCAGGGAGCAGTACTTGAGAAGTTTGGCGAGGAGGTGAGCTGCTGTGAGCTCGGCTTTGGGAATGGAGATTTCTCTGAGTGGCAGAACTCTCGCTTTGGCTATGATTATGGCTGTAGTGGACGTGTTGTCCGAGTAAGTTTGTTGCAGATAGACCACTACTCCATAGGCGTCTTGTGAGGCGTCAGCAAAACCGTGGAGATGGTAAGCAACAGCTTTTCCCTTGTGAGTAGAGTATCGACGAGGTATTGAGTGTTCAGAGATGAAGTCCAACTGTGAGAGCCATGCTCGCCATGTCTCCTGAATAGCAGGTGGAGCTGGCTCGTCCCAGCCTATCTTCAACTCCCAGAGCTTCCTGAGGACGATCTTTCCCGAAACGGTGAAGGGGGAATAGAATCCGAGGAGGTCGAACACCTTGCCCAGGATAGATGCTACAGTCCTTTTGGTGAACTCTGAAGAAGTCTCGATGGTTGGCGTAGAGACTGAGAGGGTGTCTTTGGTGACATTCCAGTGCAGACCGAGTGCCTTAAGTGGCTTGTCAGCAGAGGAGATTTGTAGATCGGCAGTTTCGATGATGCCTTGAGGAATGGTCGCCTTGAAGTCGTCCGAGTTGGAGCGCCATTTACGAAGGGTCATGCCAGCTAAGGACAACAAGTCGCAGAGCTGTTGGCGAATGAGTTTGGCTTCTTCCACCGTATCTCTCCCGTCCAGATAGTCATCGACGTAGAAGGACTGGAGAATGGCGCGACTTGCCTCAGGATGAGAGGAGGAGTGCTGTTCGGCTAGATGACGAATGACTTGTGTGGCCAAGTAGGGAGATGGTCTGACTCCGAAGGTGAGCCTCTTCATCCTCATGTCTCTGAGTTGTCCTTGCTGGTTTCTCAGGAGGAATCGGTGGGCGTCACGTTCTTCATGATGGAGCTTTACTTCTCGGAACATCTTACTGATGTCCGCAGAGAAGCTGATGGTGTGCTTGCGGAAGCTCAGCAATATGTCTGTGAGCTGTGGATAGAGATTCGGGCCTTGCATGAGTGTGTCATTGAGAGACGATCCATTGGAGGTGGGAGCAGAGGCGTCGAACACTGGGCGAACCTTGGTGGTCGTAGATGATGCTTTGAACACACCATGGACTGGCATGTAGTAATGGGGAAGTTCTCGATCAGAATCAGGGACTTCCTCTGCATGGTCGAGTCGTGGATACTCTTCCAGTGCGGCTTGAAATTCAGACAATTTGTCCTTCTTCTTGAGAGATTTCTCGTTCTGATTTGCTCGTCGAACGGCTAGGTTTCGAGAGGTACCCAAGGGGGGTGGTTGAGGAATGCGAGGGAGACGTACGATGTATCTCCCGTCTTTATCCCTGCTGTGAGTGTCAAGGAAGTGTTGTGTCACCTCCTCGTCCTCGATGGAGAGGTGTTGGGTCTCTGGCGTGCGATCCAGCTCCCAGAGACGAGACAGATCGTCCTTGAGGTTGTCCTCAGATGTTTGTATCTGGAGAACAGATGTGTCTTGAGTAGAATCCAGAGGTCCGGCGACCGTCCAGCCAAAGAGCGTAGGCTGAGTGACGACTTCTGACTCCAACCCAGTCGTGAGAGATCCGACAATGCACTTGGGATAGTCGAGACCTCCAAGCAGGATGTCCAGCTTCCCCCCAAAGTGAGGGTCAGCCAGAGGCAGGCCTTGCAAATGTGGCTCGGCCTTGATCTGCTCGATGTCCTGAGGGGAGGGAATCTCGGGGAGACTTTTCACGACCTGGAGCTTGATGGAGATGGACTTGTCTGGGTAGAGGATGGACTTCAGCGTGACCTCGACGAAGTGGCGACTCACTCCCCCTCCGCAAGCACCAGTGATGTGCAGGCGTCTGGGATAGCGCTGAAGCTTGAGAGTGGAGGCTACTGCTTCTGTTATGAGAGATGAAGCTGCGCCCGTGTCGAAGGCCATCCTTATGTCGCACTCCCTGTCTCCGTGCACTGCCTTGGCTATGGCTGTATGGAGAAAGGAGATCTTGGGTGGTTCGTGAGAGGCTGTAGAAGCCGAAGCATCAGCTTCCCCTATGGCCATAAGATCATGAGTGGTCTTGTTAGCAGAGGAAGCTGCCGTGGAGGCAGCCTTGGATGAAGCTTGCTTCGCACGGTGCAAGAGAGTGTGGTGCTTAGCATCACACTCCCTACAGGTGAAGGATGAGCTGCAGTTTTGAACTGAGTGGTTGAGTGACAGACAGTTGGTGCATCCTCGTTTGTCTTTGATGGCTTTGAACCGTCTGTCGACGTCGTATCCCAGAAAGACTGGGCATTTGTGGAGACGATGTTGCTCCTTGCAGAGTGAGCACTCCATCGAGTTGCTCTTGTTGACCTTTGGAGTTGGTTTCCGTGTAGTCGAGTGGCTTGAGGAATCGTCGTGAGAGACTGATGGCAGATTGCCTTCTAGTGGTTCAATGAACGCATCTAGATCCTCCAGGGAGGGAACGTCTGTGGCAGATTTGAAGGTCTTGGTCCATTCCTCTCTCAGCCTGTCGTCGAACTGAGAAAGAGCGAGTGCTGCTATCATCTGAGAGACTTCAGTGCATTTCAACTCCTTCATGGCTTGAAGAGGGAGAACGTAGTTTTGACGGTATTTGGTGAATCCCGCCTGGTCGAGAGAAATACGGTCTTGTGATGTGACCTTCTTGACCAAGTGGGGATAGACTCTCTTGGCAGAGCCGAAGCGATACTTCAAGGCCTTGAGGGCATTGGTGTACCCAGCCTCGGAAGTTGCATGTGACTTTACGATCTGCTCAGCTTCTCCTCCTTGCATGGCTTTGAGGAGGAAGCATACCTTCTCACGTTCGGAGTAAGCATCTCCTGCTCTGTCGAGAGCAGCCGTGAACAGCTCGTGGAAGTGGTGCCAGTCAGGTGGATGTCCTGAAAATGTTGGCAGGTCTAGTTTGAGCTTTGTCCCATGATAGGAAGTGGGTCTTTCCATGGTGGAGACCGCTGAAGGTGGAGTACGTCCCTCCGCGGCAACTAGGCCATCTTGGAGTGCGGTGAGACCTTCTCGAAGTTGTGCTAAGAGAGAGCGAATTGGTTCGTCTTCTGAGCACAGAAGGGTTTTCTTGTCTAGGGCAGCAACCTCCTCCCTGAACTCTATGAATGATTGTCGATAGTAGGGAGTGGAAGTGTCCTCTAGAGCAAGAAGAGAGGTCAGCCTTCTGTTGAGGCTAGACGCATCGGCCCATGCCTCGAGCTTGGTCTTTAGATTGACAAAGCCTTGGCGAATGGAATAGTGAGTTTCGTCTCTGGCTTCTCGTTCGTTAGATTCGACATTGAGAGCAGATTCGTCCTCAGCCATGAGGTCTTCGATTTTATCCTGGAGGGCTTCGTGGAGTTTGACCTCGCTTTCGAAGTCCGCCTTGAGTGAGGAGATCCCTGGAAGGGAGAGTTCTCTTACGTTTTTGGCTTGTAGAGCCAATAAACGACGCTGTATTCGGGTGATTTGTCCTCGACGGTGTCCTCTTTTTCGTCTGAGCGTTTCGATTTCAGGCGATGCTGTGTCGTCCATGATGATCCAGGAGAGAGTGAGTGAGTCGTTGAAGAGAAGAGTAGGTCGACAAACGAAATAGCAAGTAGATAGCTACGTAGTAACTGCACTCGACTCAAAAACAGAAAACGACCGAACGAACGAACGATTAGAAAGGCAATAACTCTGCCACAGTATGGTCTTCGATAACCCAAAGAGCTCAAGCACTGGCCTTCTTACCCAGAGTAAGATATCCGGCTCGAAGGACCAATGTTCGGGAGGCGTAAATTCCCGAGCTCGGTGGGCAGGTCTAAGCTAGCTCGTAGAGTAAACAAAGCTAACCAAACCTAAAGTGAAAGGCTTGAAGGACCAGGAAGACAAGACCTGAGACCAAGGAAATATACCCAACGCAGCCGCTGTCACTTGCGCAATTGCAGCCTTGTCAAATACTCCAAAAGCAGTTATACTCCCAGTTACCCCAAGAGTTTCAGGCTTTAAACTTGTCTACAAGAATGGCATACAATTCACAGAACATTAAATGCAGACTGCCTGAGCAAGTCTGCTATGGGTTGGTGTGGTACAGAATACTACAAGAGTAATGCATACGAATAGTTTCTAATTGAGTATGATTGATCATGAATATTGTCAAGTTCAATGAGTGTGTATGGCTATGAAGATGCATGATGACTTGGCTTGAAGTAGTTCTTGTTCAGTCCGAGCAGGAGAAACCTGAACAGCCGCCCTCACCCGACTCAAACTTGGGAGTTCTGGTCGTTCCACACGACAGATGGTGTATTTCAGCCCAAAGGCCACAAAGCTTTATCTAAGCCTGGCCACATGTACCGACCTGGGGCTAATAGGTAACCAGTTCCCACTCGACATCCCACACCACCCAGCTGTGAAACAACCCATCCAACCCGCCTCGCACGTCCACGACAGCCATCACCAGCCCCTACCAGCTCCAGCACCATCACCAGGAGTAACCCGAGGGCACCCAGACACAGGTCTATCTGCCCAGCAGCAAACAACCAGGCCACCACCTCCACCCACACCAGGAGGCCCTCACAAGGGCAGGCCATGCTCATGCCCACAGAGAGCACCACCACCTGTGATGCCGACATCCCTACCATTCCCTGGGACGGAGGAGAACCGCCACAGGCTTGAACGCTACCTGCTGGATCACTATGCAGCAAGTAGCTTCAACGTCTGTGAGCACCAACCTCTGCCCATGATGTCTGGACCCCCGCTCTCTCTAACCATCGATCCCAATGCCACACCGAAGCCTTACCACACGCCCATCGCTGTACCAGTTCACTGGCAAGACGAGGTGAAAGCCGGCCTCGACAGGGATGTCAGACTTGGCGTGCTGGAGAAGGTCCCCCTGGGCACACCCGTCACTTGGTGCCACCGCATGGTGATATGCACCAAGAAGGATGGGTCGCTCAGGCGGACCATCAACTTTCAGCCGTTGAACCAGCACGCCACCAGGGAAACCCACCATTGCCCCTCTCCCTTCCACCAAGCTCGAGCCATTCCACGCCTCACCAAAAAGACCGTGTTTGATGCGTGGAATGGCTACCACTCCGTCGCCCTGGATGAACGACACCGCCATTATACAACGTTCATCACTCCCTGGGGGAGGTATAGGTATCGGACCGCCCCTCAAGGCTATATCGCCTCCGGGGATGCCTACACGGCACGGTATGACTCACTCGTAGCCCATGTAGGGAGCAAAACCAAATGCATCGACGATGCACTGCTGTGGTCCAAGACCATCGAGGAGGCGTTTCATCAGGCCGTCGAGTGGTTACAGATTTGCGCCACTAATGGAATCACCCTGAACCCGCGCAAATTCCACTTCGCCGAGGACGAGGTGGAGTTTGCCGGGTTCACAGTCACCCCAACAGAAGTCCGCCCTGCAGACAAGTTCACGGCAGCAGTGAGGGAGTTTCCGACCCCGAAAGGCATCACCGACATAAGAGCCTGGTTCGGCCTCGTGAACCAGGTCTCCTACGCCTTCTCCATGACAGCAGCCATGTCGCCTTTCAGACACCTACTGAGACCATCCACACCCTTCCTCTGGACAGACCAGCTGGCAGAGGCATTTGCGGCATCAAAGAACCACATCTGCAGCAGCATAGAGAAGGGTGTACAAATCTTCGACAAAGGCCGTCCGACATGCCTGGCAACTGATTGGAGCAGGGGAGGCATGGGCTTCTGGCTCACTCAGAAGCACTGCCGGTGTCAATCCGAAGATCCATTCTGCTGCCGAGACGGGTGGCGCATCGTTCTCGTGGGATCAAGATTCACCCACGCAGCTGAGTCCCGAAGGAGAAGACGCTCCGGTACCGTTTCCGGATGGTGTACATCCCTGGCGCAAGAAATCAAACCAGCGATGCCCTCTCACGCCACCCATCCGGAAGCCAGTAACCATCTCAACTACACCTCCCAGACGACATCCCCAACCCCAACCACGACTGCCCGGCCGACCAGGACGCCGCAGTCGCCCCCATTTCAGCAATAGACAACCTGCAAAACGCAATGTGTGCAGCGATCTCATCAATCCCCATTGACTGGGAGCAGCTCCAAATCGCCACCACATCGGACCCCTCACTGCAGGACCTGATGTTTTGCATCCAGGAAGGCATCACCACTGATAGATCCTCAATCCCGGCATCCGTACAAGCATACTGGACAGTGATGGGAAGCCTCAGTATAGTCGATGACGTGATTTGCATGGGTGAACGCATTGTCATACCCACCTCACTCCGCCCCACCTGTCTCGAGGCACTCCATGCTGCACATCAAGGGATCACAGGCATGACTGCCAGAGCAAAATCGTCCATATACTGGCCCGGCATCACCACTGACATCAGGACTCTGAGAGAGAGATGCTCAATCTGCAATAGCAATGCGCCCTCCCAGCCACCAATGCCCTCAACAACACCTGTCCAGTCGGAGTACCCGTTCCAGCACATCTGTGCGGATTTCTTCCACCACCAAGGATCCACATACCTTGTCCTGGTGGACAGATACTCCGGCTGGCCAATCGTGTCTCCGGCAAACAACGGTGCCAAGGGTCTCGCTGCCACTCTCATGGACACCTTCGCAACATTCGGCATACCGACAACCCTCACATTTGATGGTGGGCCGGAATTTTCAGGACAAGCAACCCAAGAGCTCCTAACCAGCTGGGGCATCACCCACCGAGTCTCCTCGGCCTACTTCCCCCACGCCAACAATAGGGCTGAGACGGGGGTGAAGACAGTTAAACGGCTGATAGCAGGAAACACTGGCCCTGGAGGAGCACTCATGTCGTCATTCCACAAGGCCCTTCTGATGTACAGAAACAGTCCCAGCCCAGACACTCAGATGTCACCAGCCATGTGTCTGTTTGGCCACCAAACCAGGGACCTGATACCCAGCACCCCATCCAAACTCACCCCATCCCCCAACGACTCAAAACCCCTCACTCACAGGAAGAAAGCACTGGCGAAACGCCAATCACTGGGCCGAGAAAGATGGGACGAGCACGCCCACGGCCTGTCACCCCTCAAGTGTGGGGACCGCGTCATGGTCCAAAATCAGACAGGTAGACACCCCACCAAGTGGGACAAGTCAGGAGTAGTTACCCAGGTGTTACAATATCACCAATACCGGGTGACCATGGACGCCAATGGTAGATCTACTACCAGGAACAGACGATTCCTTCGCCACAACACAAATCCCCCACCTCCAACCGACCACCCCCTCCTACGACGTCTGCCGGAAAAACCCCTTCCAACGCAGCCAATACTGCCAGATGAGACACCCCCCATCCAACCTACACCCGGGACACCCAGGCAACCACATCACCAGCCAACACCAGTGACCACGTTGCCACCATCTATGGCAAGTCCAGAAGTCGCAACTCCCACAACCCCAGTTCAGCCATCGTCTCCTGCAACAACGGACAGGACACCTGCGCCAGCAGCAACCAGAGGGACACCACCACACCAAGGAACAAACCAACCCACCACCCAGACTCCAAGACAGCAACCTACATCCTCCCATACCACCCCACCCAGATCATATGCTGCCGTGACTAGCACCCCGACCCTATCTCACCGCCCCTCCAAGCCAACCCCAAAGGCACTGGCTCACCCACCACCCTACCAACCACCACTAAGACGGAGCACCCGTGAAAGAAAGCCTGTTGCCCGCTACGGACAAAGTGAACTATAAATTCAGTCCCCTTGTCAGACGACTTGGGGGGAGATAGTTAATACTTACCTACTTGGACTGTCATCCATACACAATGTACCATATAGCGGTAGCGATTTCTACCTAATTGTAGACCCTTTACCTCACGCATACACCCTGTATCATATTCAGTTAGTCCGTGCATCTGTAGACATCGCATCTATTAATGATCCAGTGTAACCTCTGTCTCAGACGGCGCACCGCGCTTGACTAGCAGGGTCAGAGCCTATGGAGTAGGAACACCAGATAGATTCAGATCCTCTTCACTAACTATCAATGACAATTATGTAGATGGGATTAGTCTGACTGTTGGTAATACTACTAATAGACAACATATCATAACATTTGTGCCTAAATCTGGCAGTTGTAGCCTCACCAACAGGCCCTCATTTGTGTCCTATTATTATGACTGTCTATCAGTTCTAGGAAAAGGATCAACACGATGTTCTGGAAACTCATGCTCAGAATATTTCTCCAAGACATTAGCCACACCTACAACAGGAGATGTAGAGATGAGAATTTGTAGAGATAAGTTCAGGAGTGATGAAGATATTATCATAGAAGATTTAGAGATACATGTAACATAAACATACTTCAAAACACAAGTACAGTTACAGTATTTTAATGTGACAAACTTTTGCCATTATTTTTTAAAATATATATTTGGACAATTTTAAGAGTGCATTAGTTCCAGATGTTTATTTTGTAACAAAGAAACTGTGTTGTAAAGAAATTACATGAACTTTTAGCTTCAAAACTCTCATTTCTGGGAAACCAGCATCCACTTGCTTAACTATCCAATGGTATATTTTTGCATGGGTTTCAGGACCTTCTGAATTCCAGTGATTTTATTGATTGGACACTAAATATACCTCATATTCCTAAGGTCAAGTCAAGTCTAGGAACATTCAATTTTGTATTCAATACTGACCTTTATAATAATATCAACTTCTGCTCAAATTTATGGTAATTTTTTTTACAACACTATACCTGTTAGGTGATTAGCAGTGTTGGTATTTACTAAATAGTATTGTAATGGTAATGTTAATTAATGTCGTCATTTCTATCATAATTACACATGCACACATAAATTGAACTACTGACTCAGACAGGGATGGTAGGTGTAATCTTGCAGCTATCTAATTAATAAAATAATCATGAATGTAGCCAGAGATACTGCATTGATGGTGTACACTTTAAAACTTTTCGTTGTTTTTTTTTATTATGCTCTCTGGCTAACTCTGTATACTATTGATGCATATCGTTAATCATGAGCAGAGTGTCTATTTCAAACATTTCGATATGTAATAAGTCATTAAACAGATGTCCAAAATCTGATTTATAGGGCCTGCAGGATTATGCTCGAAATTTTCAGAATTACTCATTTTTTATTAATAGTTTTGATTATAGTCCAATTAGAAACAAGTGAAATAGTGATGATTGCAGAGCTGCATTAAGTTGGTACGTCATGAAATGAATGAGTAACAGTATAAGTCTGTTACACTGAATTTCTCAATATAGAGGATTCAATATCTAGCTAATCTTTCAGTGAAAACTTTGAATTCCCCCATAAAAATGTGACCGGTTTTGGGAAAATCGGCATAAACGCGGCATCTAAAGTTTTCTAATTTATTCTACCAGTAGGCTGCACGGGGCCTTGGGATGCCGTCCTCCTAATTTGGAAGCTGTAGCATAAGCCGTCTTCGCCCTACGCACTACAACACTTCTGTATTGTTCCTAAACTTATTGGCGAGCGAGCGTAGCGAGCGAGACACTTACAGGGGTAACACAATCGAAAATCGGGGATGTCAGTTTATTTGTTGGCGAGCGAGCGTAGCGAGCGAGACACTTACAGGGGTAAAAATGAAAAAATCGGGGATGTTTATTGGCGAGCGAGCGAAGCGAGCGAGACAGTATTAGGGGTGGATAATGCAAAATCGGGTATATGTTATATGTATATATGTATGTGGGATGGTACGTATGCCCTTTAAACGCGCGCGCGTGGAACTTTTTTCTCCAAAAAAACACGGCTTTTTAGGCTTGACCCCAGTTTACTTTGAAACTACAGCCTTAAGCAAGCCTTACTTTATACTTAAGCTCCTAAGCGTGAGAAAATTCCTGCGAAAATGCTCGCTTTTCAAGAAACAAAAAGTTGATACGACCGGTTACTATGACATTGGAGTCCCTTTACCAGATTTAAATGCCGTTTTATGGGGGGATACTGAGTGCCGGTTGTTGGTTGTCAAGAGCCGTTGGTAGTCAGAATGCCGTAGTATTAATGCTAAGGAAGCTACTACTTCTCGAGGGAAGCTGAGGTAAGTATGTAATTCCATATTTGTTAGCTAAATATGCAAAATTAACTCTGGCCTTTCTTTTTTGTAGCTAAGAGCTTGTCAACAGTGACTGGTAAATTCAAATAGTCAGATTGGCTCCAATTTGGTACTACAAAAGTTACACTGCTCAAGAAAATGAGGTAAGAAAGTAATTTTGTATTTGTGTGCTAAAATTGATTGTCTTTTTTTTTGTAGGTGAGAGCTTGTTGTCAAGAATTCAAGGTAATTCAGATGGTCAAAGTAACTTCAATTTGATACTACAGAAGTTATCAATACTCAAGAATGATGTAAGTAGTAATTCCATATTTGTTGGCTAAAATTACAAATAATAACACTGGTTTATTTTTTATCGTAGCCAGAGCTTGTTCAAGAGTTACTGGTGATTGAGATTATCAGAATGGTTGATGTTTGATACTACAAAAGTTACCATTAATCAGGTAAGAGAGTGGTTTTGTATTTGTTTGCTGAAATCAAATGTCATAACTGCTATTATAGTGTTTGCATGAAGTAAGTTAAAACACAGTAACATTTTATGTTACCTAACTATCAGGCTCGCTCGCCATTTGTGCTCAAGCACACCACTAGTTTATTTGTATATATGTTTGGACGTATGTATGTCATTTTGTACTTTGACCCTCGCGTTTTTGTGTTAGTTATTTGTTCGACCCCGTCCCAAATTGCACTAAACAGAATCCTCTGGTTTATCGATCAGTACCCGTATCACCCTAGAAATTGAATTGTTTACCGTTTTGAATTTTTTTGCGGGTGCAGTTAATACTTGACAACTTAAAGGGACTTCCATTTCTATTCGAGTTAGTGGCGGTGGTAAGTCAATGCGCTCTTTGTCATAGTTATAAGCCGTGCGCACAGTATTTACCTGAAAATACATTGTCCACTAGACTACTGCCAAGGAAGTCTGTGTAGGTGCATGTCCAGCTGTGTCAAAGCATTGTGTGTTACAACCACTACTTAGCTAAAGAATATCACAAAGAAAACTTTTAAATAACACGTATTGTTTTGTTGTTGTTGTTTTTTCCTTCAATTCAAGCAGTTGCAGAGAGTTGTTACTATGGCACTGAAATCCCTTTTCCCTGTATGCTAAATTTAAAAACTGGACCTTATTTTCAGTAGCTTCAGTGTTAGAATTCAATAAAAATAGTATAGTCTTTAGGCTCGCTCGCCATTTGTGCTCAAGCACACCACTAGTTTATTTGTATATATGTATGGACGTACGTAAGGCATTTTTGTACTTTGACCCTCGCGTTTTTGTGTTACTTCGGTAGTCGACCCCGTCCCAAATTGCACTAAACAGAATCCTCTGATTTATCGATCAGTACCCGTATCACCCTAGAAATTGAATTGCTTACCGTTTTGAATTCTTTTGCGGGTGCAGTTCAAACTTGACAACTTAAGGGACTTCCATTTCTATTCGAGTTAGTGACGGTGGTAAGTCAATGCGCTCTTTGTCATGGTTATAAGCCGTGCGCACAGTATTTACCTGAAAATACATTGTCCACTAGACTACTGCGAAGGTAAGTCTGTGTAGGTGCATGTCCAGCTGTGGCAAAGCATTGTGTGTTACAACCACTACTTAGCTAAAGAATATCACAAAGAAAACTTTTAAATAACGTGTATTGTTTTGTTGTTGTTGTTTTTTCCTTCAATTCAAGCAGTTGCAGAGAGTTGTTACTATGGCACTGAAATCCCTTTACCCTGTATGCTAAATTAAAAAACTAGACCTTATTTTCAGTAGCTTCAGTGTTAGAAGTCAAAATCAATAGTATATTCTTTAGGCTCGCTAGCCATTTATTGCTGATTTCGAAAAAACGCCGGGTAAAGGCGTTGCTAAGGTCAGGGGGCGTGCCTTGTGTCCGTATACTATTGCTGCGTGTCTCCGGGATACTATGGAGCGGATTGAAAGAAGTCTAAACGGCTTAATGCAGGGCTCCTTTAGAAACTATGATGGCAAGAATTGCGTGAGTACGTGAATTATGTAGAATAGTAAGTGAATTAGTTAGCTATAGTTTTTCCCCGCTGTTAGTGAAAAGCCCGCCAATAATTTCTTAGCAACTCTCCGTACACGAGTACAACCGGCTAGTGTTTCTAGCCTCCTAGTGTGAGTTCTAGACCACGCTAGAGCTTACAACTGCGTCATAAGCTAGAGCTAACTGGTGTCTATCCATTTCTGCCATAAAAATTTTTTCGAAAAAAATCGACCCATAGGGCTTTACCCGGGGATACTGAAAAAAATTGTTTGCCGCGTTTAGGCCTATTTTCCCAAAACCGGTCACAAATGTTCAATGAATAGAGAAAACATACTCTCTGGGAGCTGAAAAAAAGTTAAATTGTGAGAAACCTTAACAGACGTTTGGGGGAAAATGTGGATTATGGATTACAGTATTTAAATGTGCCCAAGTATTTTTAAACTTTCTTATTTTTTAATAGAATGGTCAACACAAACCCAGCTGTAATAAAGATCTACCTTATAACCATATTTCTAAGTTGCATGTTGTAAAAGAAAAAGAAAAAAACATTAATGATTTTCATTTCTAATTATGGATTAGCTATAAAACTGATTATACTTTTTTGTTCATTTGAATGTTCTAGAATTATTCCACAATGCAAATTTCATGCCTATTATTCCACAAAAAATGCTAGCATAATCCAGCAGGGCCTACTGATGTATTGCTGAGGTTTATTACTTTTTATCAAGGTTTATATTCTTAAGAAAAAATCGTAGACGGGGCACAAACACACTTATTAAATAGCTCACAACAAAGTTCTATTTTCATATTTTGCTTGGTGAGTCCCAAAGTATGAAGATGTTTAAATCAATATAGTTATACTATCATAATTTAATTTGTGAGAATGTTGAAGTATGTAGCCTTTTTATTAGTAGTTTCAGCATTTTGGACTAAAAGTCTTGAATTCCCCCATATAAGTGTTCAATGAAATGGAGAAAACATGCTCTCCAGCAGCTGAAAAAAAAAAAGTTAAATAGTGAGAAAACTTAACAGATGATTGGGAGGAAATGTTGAATATGGATTCAGTGGGTGCACCTTTTCTTCCCTTCAAATTTGTAGGCCGGTTGGTAATAATTTATATCTTTTGTCAATTCTGATTCAGTATGATAGCTGAGTAGCTCAAGAATAGAAACTGTTTAGCATAATTCTTGAGATGACTTGCTGACTCTGAGCCTGAGCTCACAGTGTTTCTACGTATTTCAAACTTTCTTTTTTTTGAAGTGCAAGCCCAACTGTAATAAAGATCTACTTTATAACCACATTTCTAAGTTGTGTTCTGTAAAAGAAAAAGAAAAAACATTTTTGATTTTCTTTTGTAATTACATATTAGCTATAGAACTGATTATAACTTTTTATTCATTTGAAGAATGAATAAAATTCCACTATGCAAATTTTGTGCCTATTATTGCAGAAAAAAATGCATGCATAATCTGGCAAGGCCTACTCATATATTGCTGAGGTTTATTACTTTTTATCAAGGTTTTTTATACTTAAGAAAAAATCTTAGACTGGGCATAACATTAACAATTACACACTTAATAAAGACCACATGTCTTGTTAAAATAGCTGACAACAGAGTTCCCTTTTCACATTTTGTTTGGTGAGTCCTACAGTATGAAGATGATTAAATCAATATAGTTATACTATCGTTTTTTAATTTGTGGCATTGAAGTAGTTTGTTATAACATGGACTTATCAAACTGTTGGAAAATGTAACATTTTTTTATGTCTGAATAATAATTTATAGTGTAGCTAAGCAATACTTGCTAAGACCAGCAATTATTTTTTGCTGTAAATAAACTCGTTTGGACTGTACTACAGTTAGATTTAGTAAAGATAAAATTGTAACTTCAGAGAAAATGAAACCATATTGTTTATTTTTTGCTGTAAATAAACTCGTTTGGACTGTACTACAGTTAGATTTAGTAAACACAAAATTGCAACTTCAGAGAAAATGAAACTATATTGTTTGTTTGTTTTTAAATCAAGGATACTGTAAACACATTGGGCATGCGGGTATATATATGCATGTATTAATCATTTAACATAGCATAGATCTTCAGAGGCAGAATGGAAAAAAAATATGAAAATTTCGGTATCAAGGTGTTGGAAGCAGTGCAAGCTCCTAAGTCTTCATCATCAAGTACAGAAGATTACATGGATTTAACAACCAGACAAGATACTCCAAGTGAGTATGCTAAAATTAAAGTTGCTAGAGAGAAGCAACAATTTGCTAACACAAATGAATTAGAACCGCCGAAAAATGTAAAGAAAATTTTAAATAGCAAAATACTCATAGATTGGGGGAACAAAAACTGTAGATATAGTTTTATTTTACTCTTTCCTTTGATTTTTATATTATTGTGCTCTGCTTTCATTGTGTACAATTACTATCAACTGAGATTATTAACAAAGCAAATAAGAGTTCTTGATGATAGGGAATCCCACCGATTTACAGAAAGTTCAAATAATATTAGTATATCAGCCATGGTGAAGAGATCTCAAATTCACAACTTAATTCAAGAAGGTCTGAACAATTTCTTTGACAAGATTGGTTTATATGAAGACTACCCTATCAATTCATGCAGATATATAAGGGTTTTTCATCCATATAAGCAATCTGATTACTACTGGATAAACAATCAGCAGAATCGGACGATTCAAGTGTATTGTAGCCTGAGCCCATCGTGCATTTACTTTCATAGGCTTTGCTCTGTTGGCTCGATGAGAATTACTAAACTGAATAAAATTCAAAATAGAGCTCAGTGTTTTCCTGGACTGAAAAATTACCCAAGAAACACAAGTTCTTGTGTTACAAAGTCAGATTCTGCTACCTGTTCATCTACCTTCTTCTCTACCTTCGACATTCCTTATTCTATAATACATGGTAGGATCAGGGCCTATGGAGTTGGAACACCAGATGGATTCAGATCCTCTTCACTAACTATCAATGACAATTATGTAGATGGGATTAGTCTCACTGCTGGTAGTATTGCTAATAGACAACATATCCATACATTTGTACCTAAATCTAAATGTAGCCTTACCAACAGGCCCTCATTTGTGTCCTATGATTATGACTGTCTACCAGTTCTAGGAAAAGGATCAACACGATGTTCTAGATCCTCATGCTCACAATATTTCTCCGAAACATTAGCCACTCCTACCACAGAAGCCATAGAAATGAGAGTTTGTAGAGATCAGTTCAGGAGTGATGAAGACATTATCATAGAAGATTTAGAGATTTATGTAACATAAAGATACTTCAAAACACAAGCACTATTACAGTATTTTAATGTGACATACTTTTACCATTATATTTTTTATATAATTGGACAATTTTAAGAGTGCATTAGTTCCAGATGTTTATTTTGTAATGAAGAAACTGTGTTGTAAAGAAATTACATGAACTTTTAGCTCTGACACTCTCATTTCTGGGAAACCAGCATCCACTGGTTGTACTTAGAATTATTCCACAATGCATATTCCACAAAAAATGCTAGCATAATCTGGCTGTGCCGACTTATGTATTACTGAGGTTTATTACTTTTTATCAAGATTTATATTCTTAAGAAAAATCGTAGACTGGGCACAAAATTAATTATTACACACTTAATAAATAGCTGACAAAAAAGTTCCGTTTTCATATTTTGTTTGGTGAGTTTTAATGAATGAATGAAGATGTTTAAATCAACATACTATCATATTATTTTAATTTGTGAGAATGTAGAAGTAATGTAGCCTTCTTATTAGTAGTTTCAGTGTTTTTGACTAATGGTCATATCAGCATATACAAGTGAACAGCAGTGGATATTTACAAAACAATATCATTTGATAGGGACTGCTCTAAAAAATTGGGAACATTTGGAGCCTATGCTAAGTTGTCTTGATCTTGTTTCACTACAGTTATGAAGCAATACTTGATTAAAATAATAACAAACTTGGACAATTTCAAACTAATTACCAACCACAGGCTATACATTAATTTTTTGGGAGTAGACCATGAATTGTTTGATTATCTAAACAAATAATGTGCCATTTACAAAACTAAAAGGCAGAATTAATTTGGTACCACTACTTCACCTAATAGTGATGATTGCAGTAAGCTCTATGAAGTTGGTAAATCATGAAAAGAATGAGTAAAAGAATCAGTCTCTCTTACTGTTATACTGAATTACTCAATATAGAGGATACAATATAACTAGCTAATATTTCAGTGAAACCTTAAATGCCCAATGCCCCCTTAACAATGTTCAATGTGAGAAAACATGCTCTTCTGCAGCTGAATAAAGTCAAATTGTGTGAAACCTTAAAAGACTTTTGGGGTGAAATGTGGATTATGGATTAAAGCATTTTAATATGCCCAGCAGGCGGTACACCTTCTCATAATTGGTGGTCTGTTGAGCATGAGACTGCAGGAAATGGTACTACTCAACAGTATAAAGAGAAACGTGAAAGTTTTGGAAGACTGGTTGTTCATAGCTCAGATGGTTAGAGCACTGGTGGCTAAAGCCTGGGGTCATGGTTCAATTCCCTGGCGACAACTAAGATTTTTTCATATTTTTTTGCTTCTCTTTAGACCCCTTCAAAATCCATTTTCATACTTTGTTTGGAGAGTCCTAAAGAATGAAGATGATTAAATCAGTATGTATACTATCGTATTTTAGTTTGTGAGGATGCAGAAGTAATGTAGCCTTCTTTATATAGTAGTTGCTGTGTGGTCATATCAGCATATACAGTAAAACCTCCGAATAGTGACCACATTGGGGATGGGACTTTTGGTCTCTCCTCAGAGGTTGGTCCTTTCTCAGAGGT